>Ga0164315_10000643_pt1 | contig 24812 bp, 24 predicted proteins | sample GuaBasSedimGuay6_FD_113737 | JGI IMG/M metagenome (GOLD analysis project Ga0164315, IMG submission 113737) | Subseafloor sediment microbial communities from Guaymas Basin, Gulf of California, Mexico - Guay6, Core 4569-2, 0-3 cm | ecosystem: Environmental > Aquatic > Marine > Hydrothermal vents... | reverse complement strand
CCCTGCAGATGGGTGGAAAATACCGCATGACGGATGAGCCCCTCTTCCTTCGCCTTGAGAATTGCATCAACCGCACCGCCCTTTTTTCTACCTTCCCAGTCTTCCAGAGTCAGAACATACCAGCAGTGGTAATAATCAATCACATCCACATTCAACCGCTTCAGCGATTCTTCCAGTTGAGCCCGCAATTCCCCGCCGTCTGCCCGGTTGGACTTGGTGGAAATTGTGAAAGGGCTACCGTTTTTTTGCATCTCCCGAATTGCCGAGCCCATGATTATCTCAGACTGATCCTCACAATAACCCGGGGCTGTATCAAAGTAGGTAATTCCCTTATTGAAAGCCCGGAGCACTGTTGCCGCCGACTTATCCGTATCCTGCGGGGATTCAAAGCGCATCCCGCCGAACCCCAGGGCCGCTGTTTTTTGTCCCGCTGTCCCGGCGCCGGCTGCATTACCGTATTTTCTATAAATCATACTTTGCCGTTCCTCTTCATTACAGTTTAGAATACCACATGTCCAAAAATATGTTGCCCCGTTTTTCCCTCTATGGATTCTTAAAGAACCAGAAATACTACGAACCCTTCCTTATCCTGGCATTCAGGGACAAGGGATTAAGCTTTTTCACCATCGGTCTGCTTATCGGTTTCCGTATGGTGTGGATTAACATTCTTGAAATACCCTCAGGGCTCATCGCCGATACCTATGGCCGTCGTCGTTCCATGATCACTTCGTTCACCGCTTACATCATTTCCTTTGTTATATTCGCTACAAGTTCGGCACTTATCACCCTCTTTGCCGCCATGTTTTTCTTTGCTATCGGGGAAGCCTTCCGCACCGGTACTCATAAGGCCATGATATTTGACTGGCTTGATTCTGAAGGCCGTACTGATGAGAAAACACGGTTTTACGGGCTTACCCGGTCCTGGAGTCAGATCGGTTCCGCTGTTTCCGTGGTGCTGGCCACCGCCGCCGTTCTTATTACCCAGAACTACACAACCATATTCTGGCTGTCCATACTCCCCTACCTGGCCAACATCATCAATTTCCTCGGTTATCCATCCTGGCTGGAAGGAAAGGTTGATTCCTCACTTTCTTTTGCTGACCTCTGGCGACGCCTTCTTTCAACCCTGACCGATTCGTTTCGAAACAAACCTCTGCGCCGGCTTTTCGCCGAATCAATGGTGTTCAAAGGAAACACCACCATCACCAAGGATTACCTTCAGCCCCTGCTCAAACAAACCGCCCTGGCCCTGCCCTTTCTCCTGGCCCTCTCCGACCAGCGCCGTTCTGCCTTACTGGTAGGAGCCGTGTACTTTATTCTCTATTTCATATCCAGTTATGCAGCCCGGCACTCTTTCAGAATTGCCGATCGTCTCCGGGGGCCCGAACCCGCATCCCGAGTGCTCTGGTTTATCAGCGTTCTGCTCTTTACTGCCGCAGCTGCTGCACTGCTGGCGGGACGGGAAACCATCGTTATCGCCTGCTTCGTATCCATTGTGATACTGCAGAACATCTGGCGCCCCATACTTTTTACCCGCATCGACGCCGTCAGCGATGCCGCAATGGGGGCCACAATCCTCTCCATCGACTCCCAGGCCTCATCCTTCTACGTGATGATTTTCGCCCCCCTCCTGGGACTTGCCGTCGACCGCGCCGGACTCTGGCCGGTGGCCGCTTTCGGATGTGTAATGGCTTTTTTAATGCTTTTATCCAGGAAAAAAGTATAACCGCCGGAGCCGGACAACCTTACTCCGGGGGTTAATTAACAACCGGGATGATGAGAAAATCCAGAACCAGCTACACTATCAAGCATCTCCGGGACTGGCTGATCGGGCGCTTCGGGAGCTATATCATTTACAGCACTTTTTCATATGTTGTGTTGTCATTAAAATAAATGGTTGAGTCATCAATTTTAACAAATATTTGCGGGTATATCACACTCCAGATAAACTCATATTTTACGAGTGTTTGAGTTTCCCCTGAAATTACCGCACTACTTGTGTTTGCTTCGCCATACTTGATCGGATTACCAAAATTGGACCATGTTACTGTTGTTGCTGTAAATATCCAGCGGTCACCAGTAATACCCGGGTTACCTGGATCATCCCAGGTTCCGATAATCCAGGCTGGCGGGTCAAAGACATAATCAACATCAGTATCATCGGCATCGCCGCCATTAACGCCGCCCAACTCGGCCCCGGGGTCAACCCCGATAACCTCACAGCCTGTCAGAAATATAATTGCCAGCATACCAATAATAAAGAACCGTTTAACCATAAAATCCCACCTTACCTTATATATTACTTTAATTGTATTATATTCATCAGCCTAATGCAAAAAAAAGAGATGTCCATTCAGGATACAGCTGATTTTGATATGCCTATGCTACCAAGGACACACGAGCTCAACTGTTACTGCTACCGTATCCGGGTCGGGATGAGGTATTGGGAGCCACAATCCTCTCCATCGACTCCGCCGGGCTCTGGCCGGTAGCCGCATTCGGAGGTGTTATGGCTTTTTTAATTCTGTTATCAGGGAAGAAATCAATAATAATAAGGTATAAAGAAGAGAAAATTCAGGAGTTTATCCGATGGATATGGGAATAAAAGGTAAAACGGCACTTGTTTGTGCTTCGTCAAAAGGCCTGGGACGCGGCTGCGCAGAGGCCCTTGCCGGAGAGGGTGTTAATCTGATTATCAATGCCCGCAGCAACGGCCCCCTGGAGGAAGCTGCGAAATACATCCGTGACACCTATGCTGTGCATGTCACCGCTTTTGCCGCTGATATCACGGAGGAAGAGGGAAGAGCAAAGGTTCTTGCAGCTGCCGGTGATGTTGATATTCTTGTGACTAATGCCGGAGGGCCACCGCCGGGGAGCTGGAGAGATTGGAATAGAAATGACTTCATAACTGCTCTGGATGCAAACATGCTCAGCCCGATTGCTCTGATTCAGTCTGTATTACCCAGTATGATTGAGGGGGGCTGGGGCAGGATAGTCAACATCACCAGCATGTCGGTTAAAGCCCCGGTGCCGGGTCTGGGGCTGTCCAATTCGGCACGCTCGGGCTTGACTGGTTTTGTTGCCGGTACTGCCCGTGAAGTGGCCCATACAGGGGTCACTATAAATAATCTTCAACCGGGTTTTCATAAAACCGACCGTTCTCTGGCCCTGGATACTGCAGCGGCAAATGCAGAAAATTCAAAGCTTGAAGAAATTATGAAACGGCGCTTTCAAACAATCCCTGCCGGCCGGTATGGAACAATAAGCGAGTTCGGCTCCTTGTGTGCTTTCCTGTGTTCGGTGCATGCGGGCTTTATTATCGGACAGAATATTCTGCTGGACGGGGGAGCTGTCAACAGCACGATGTAGTGAAACCTTTCCTTTTCCGGCCTCAGCCCGGGTCTTTCAGTCCAGCTCCCTGATTTCATCCTGTTGAAAAGTTCAATAGTATGATATTATACGTATGTATTCATGGAGAATAAATATGAAAATCATGGAAAGAGGTCAGTTGACTATCCCAAAAAAATTCCGTGATCTTTACGGAATAAGGCCGGGTACGGAACTTGAAATGATTGCAAAAGAAGAAGGTCTCTTAATAAAGAAGAAAGTCGATATGAGTCCGTTTCGTGAAGTATATGGAATCCTTGAAAGAGAGAGGGAAAGTGACCGTATCGTTGAAGAAATGAGGGGCCGGTAGAATTGTGATCTCTGTTGTTGATACAAATATTCTTCTAGATATATTTCTTCCCGATCCTGTTTATGGAGAGTCTTCAATGAAACTGCTGGAAACGGCCTACCAGCAGGGTTCTCTTGTTATCTGTGATATTGTATATGGGGAATTATCTCCACAGTTTGCTGAAAAGAAACTTCTGGATGACTCTTTAGAAAAAATCGGGGTGAGTGTAATATCGTCCGGTACTGATACTCTCTACAAAGCCGGACAACTGTGGATGCAGTATAGAAAAGGGCAAAAATCAAGGGTCAGGATTATACCGGATTTTATCATCGGTGCTTTTGCTATGGAACAGGGGGACTGTCTGCTTACAAGAGACCGAGGCTTTTACCGGGATTTTTTTAATGGTCTTATTTTGAAATGAAACATCCTGGTGTTTTCAGAACTTAGTCCGGTTGCAGTTTCCCCAGCCTCAGTCAGAGGGGCCTTCAGTCCAGTTCCTTGAGAAATTCCTTAATCCGCTCCCTGATTTCATCCCTGATGCGAATAGTTGCCTTCAGCTTCTCATTAGAATCTCCGGCCAGGGCGGAGGGGTCGGTAAAGCCCCAGTGGAGCCTCTTCCCCTGACCCGGAAAATAGGGGCAGCGTTCGGCGGCAGTCTCGTCACATACGGTAACAACGTAGTCGAATTTGATATGTCCGTCGATAAACTCTTTAACAGAGTTGGTTGAATTTCCCGATATGTCTATGCTCTCAAGTTTCATGGCCTGAACCACCGTCGGGTTCAGCTTTCCGGGCTCAAGTCCGGCGCTGTACACCTCAAATTCTTCACCGCCGAAGTGTTTCAGCCAGGCTTCGGCCATCTGACTTCGGGCCGAGTTGTGAATGCAGATGAATATAACTTTCAGTTTTTCCATTATCCCGCCTCCGGGAACCATCCTTTCGTATTATTGGCAATTTTAACAAGGGTAAGCATCACCGGTACTTCAACCAGCACCCCGACAATGGTTGCCAGGGCGACAGGAGATGAGGGACCGAAGAGTGATATGGCGACGGCCACCGAAAGTTCAAAAAAGTTGGATGCTCCGATCATACCGGCCGGTGCTGCAATGTCATGCTGTATTTTCAGTTTTCTGCTGGTAAGATAGGCAATGAAAAAGATAAGAAAGGTTTGTATGGTTAATGGTACGGCAATCAGCAGGATGTGAAGGATGTTGTTGATTATAATGTTTCCCTGGAAGGAAAAAATGATTATCAGGGTGAGAAGCAATCCGGCAATGGTCGTGTTGTTGAACTTTTTGATAAAGACATTGTTGAAGTAATCAATCCCTCTTCTTTTTATAACCTGAGTTCTTGTAATGATTCCTCCGGCCAGAGGAATAACTACAAACAGGAGTACCGAGAACAGCAGGGTGGACCAGGGAATAACGATTCCGCTGATCCCCAGCAGTAGGGCAACGATGGGAGTAAATGCAACCAGGATTATCAGATCGTTGGTTGCAACCTGAACCACGGTGTATGCCGAATTGCCCCGGGTAAGATGGCTCCATACAAATACCATTGCTGTACATGGAGCCGCACCGAGGAGAATAGCCCCGGCCAGATAGTCCCGGGCCAGATCGGGGGCAATCAGTTTTTTAAAGATGATAAAGAAAAACAGCCAGGCTATACCGTACATGGTGAAGGGTTTGATGAGCCAATTGACAATCCATGTGACAAAAAGCCCCTTGGGATTTTTGCTAATATTCTTAACGCTTTTGAAATCCACCTTCATCATCATGGGGTAGATCATCAGCCATATCAGAAGGGCGATGGGTATAGACACCCGGGCATATTCAAACCGACCCAGAAATTCCGGTACACCCGGTGCGAAAACACCGATGGATACTCCAGCTGCCATACATAGAATAACCCATACCGATAAATAGCGCTCGAAAAAATTAATGGCTGTGTCTTTCATTTGTCTTCTCCATTGATGCTGCAGCTCTCTGAGGTCTACTTCTTTTCAATCCAGTTGGATAGTTTTGATTTCAAATCCGTCCAGGTTTTATCCCCGGATTCGTCAATTAAATAATTATTTCCATGCCGTCATAAGCACAGGTTTCCGGCACCTCATCTTTATGGGCAAGCATATTTTCGTGCATATGTGTTAAAACAACGTTCCTTGCTTTCAGATGCTGGATATCCGGATAGTTGAGATGCCATTTTACAGGTTTGTCATAATAGTAACATTCAGCAATAGCCAGGTCAGCTCCATCTGTAAAATCAATAAGCTCTTCAGTCAGTTCTCCATCTCCTGTATAAACCAGAGTTTGTTGACCTGTTTCCACCTTCAAAGCCAGGGGTTTTGTTGATGCTGTATGCTTTGCTTCCACAGCAGTGATTTGATATTCGCCAAACAGAACAGGATTCTCAGGGTTAATCTCGACATATTCAACGTCAAACTTCGGCGTCATAATTTGACTACCGGGAAATAAGACATCCTGCAACTGCTTGATGTGTACTTCAATTCCCTCAGGCCCGATAAGGGTGAGAGGCTTTTCCCTTTTAGAACCCAGCATGGCATCCATCAATAAAAAGGGAATACCGCCGCAGTGGTCACCATGAAAATGGGATATAAAAACGGCATCAATGGTATTGGGATGAATATCCTTCTGATGGAGTCCTATAAGCGCCGTTAAGCCGAAATCCAGTGCAAATCGAGTTGATTTGTCTGTTATCAGAACACAGGGCTGCAGCCGCCCCCCGCTGCCGAAGGCATCACCGGATCCGATGAATTGTACTTCCAAAATGTTACTCCTTGGCAAAACGCAATAATATTATCGGAACTTCCCGGAACTGATTGTGACATTACCCGGCTATACTTCAACATCAGCTTCGTAATCCACACCCTGCATTCCAAAGCCGTGATGTCTGAGGAATTCTGCACGGAATCCCTTGATATCACTGATTGATTCAAAATTCTCAGCACTCACCTGATGCCAGAGATCGGCAACCTCCTGCTGTACATCCGGGCGCATTTCATAGTCATCAAGGCGAATTCGCCCCTGATTATCAAGTTCCGGAGCTTCCCCTGAAAAAAGACTGTCGTTAAACATCCGATACATCTGCTGTATACAACCCTCATGCAGTTTTTTCTCTTTCATAACTCGATAAAGAAGGGAAATATACAATGGAACAGCAGGAATTACAGCACTGGCCCGGGTAACCAAGGCTTTATTGATCGATACCAGTGCCTGGCCTCCCTTTGAAGATAGTCGTTTCTGAAGTCTCGCTGCGGTAGATTCCAGATTTTTTTTAGCCTGTCCGATTGTGCCCTGGCGGTAGATAGGTGCGGTCAGTTCCGGTCCGATATATGAAAAAGCAACTGTTGTAATTCCGGGAGCCAGAACTCCAGCAGTATCGAGAGCATCAATCCACAACTCCCAATCTTCACCTCCCATTACCTTCACGGTATCGTCCACTTCTTTCTCAAGGGCAGGTTCGGTAGTAGTTTCATACAGTCGGCCGGATTGAAAATCGACTGTTCTTGCAGTGTAGGAAGTTCCGATCGGCTTGATGACTGAGGAGTGGATTTCACCGGTTTTCGGATCGATCCGCCGGGGTGCCGCAATACTGTATACCACGAGATCGACTGTTCCCAAATGCTGTTTAATCAGATCTATAACTTCACGCTTTATCTCATCGGAGAAAGCATCACCATTAACACTCCGGGCTATCAGTCCCTCTTTTCGGGCCTTCTTCTCAAAAGCGCTGTTGTTGTACCAGCCGGCACTGCCTGGTTTGGAACCCTTTCCCGGCCGCTCATAGGCCACTCCAATAGTATCAGCTCCAGCGGAAAATGCAGAAACAATACGCGTAGCCAGGCCGTATCCATTGGAAGAACCGATAACCAGAACTTTTTGAGGACCACTAATTCTTTTTTGAGCCAGTACATAATCAATCTGCTGCTGAACCTGCCTGTCACATCCCACAGGGTGAGCGGTGAAACAGACATTTCCTCTTATTTTAGGTTCAATTATCATGAAAATATCCTCCTCTTTCCATATATTACTGTTTTACAACAATTTAAGAGGTAAGTAAAATAATGAACTTCATTGAGTAAAGAAAGATACACATACCGGATAACGATCGGATGGCCAGTCGCTTTCTATTTTTCTGTATGATACCGGCTTCTACTGTCTTGAGTTCAGGTGTATGAGAATATTATCAATAGCATCGTAAAGGTTCAGCCCAGATACAAAATGAAAACAACTGCCTTCTGCCGATACAATGGTAAGATCTGCATCTGTCATTCTTTAAAGTATCTTTGATTTTTCCATTGCATTGAAGTTCCCTTCTGGGCTACCAACCACAGATGAATTATAACCGTCTACATTCTCCATTACTCAATCAAGTTGAACATTATGCGAAGAGGTATATGCCCCTGTAAAATGACAATGTCAGTGTTCAGTTCTGGCAGGGCTGCTGATGTGGCATGTTTCCTCTCTTCCCACCCAGTTCGGTAATGGCCAAGTATAAGATAGTGAATATTGAGGCTGAGAATGATCACAACTCGCCAAAACAAGAGACATCAATAGAATTAACTATTAATAGTATAATCATAATATATATTTTGTAACGATAATTTACGACTTACAATTGGAAATCTGATTGGCCGTAATTTATGATGTAAGAATATAAAATGACAAACGATAAAGATACAGCAATAAATTATTTAATTCTGCTGGTGGAAGATAATCCCCAGACGGCGCAAATGGTACGATTTTATCTGGAACGTGAGGCTTTTAAGGTTATTGTTGCCAAGGACGGGTTATCCGGGGAAGATGCCTTTCAGAATCACTCACCCCAATTAGTTTTACTTGATATTATGCTTCCGGGAATTGACGGTCTGGAATTGTGCAGCCGTATCCGGAGAAAATCATCAGTTCCGATTCTTATGCTCACGGCCCGTGCGGATAATACGGATAAGGCAATTGGACTGGGAATCGGGGCTGATGATTATCTTACCAAACCTTTCAGTCCCGTAGAGCTTGTCGCCAGGGTTAAATCATTATTACGGCGTACATATAAATACAATGAGCCTCCACAGCCAGCTATACTTGGTACAGCAATCTTAAAGCTCAATCCTGATAGCCGGATAGTGACTTTGCATGGCAGGCATATAGATCTTACACCGCTGGAGTTTAACCTCCTTCATATTCTGATGGCAAATCCCGGATGGACTTTTTCCCGTGGCCATCTACTGGAAAAGGTATGGGGATATATTAATGGTGCAGGGGAAGAAACGGTTACCACTCATGTCAGCAATTTACGCCGGAAGCTGGAACCTGGCGGAGTGGAATTAATCCGCACTGTGCACGGTGTCGGGTATGCTTATCAGGAGGAGGCATAGTGGCCAGGCGACTGTTACTGAGCTATCTGGTATTGGTAGGAATAACAGTTGCGCTTATGTCTTTAATTATCAACCAGATTACTGCAAAGACATTCTCAATTTATCTCAGCAGCCAGGCTGCTGCTCACAGCGAGATGCTGCCGGTGATGCTTACCGGTTATTATGTCAATAATAACTCCTGGGAAGGAGTTCAATCAGATATTGCAGATGCCGGATTAATGATAGGTGCACCTGTCATATTGGCAGATAAAGACGGGGTTGTAATTGCTGGTACTAAACAGGATCTTATAGGGCAGACAGCCCTGAGAATCCCCGATGTTAATATAACCATACCGGTGCTGGGGGAAGGCAATATGCTTGTCGGTACCGTTTATGTTCTCCACAGTACATCTCACGAGCGAGCCGATGAAGCGTTTCTGAGGAATGTAACCCGTGCTCTGATTGTTACCGGATTAACGGTTGCATTTCTTGCATCTTTTTTGGGGTTTTTTCTTATACGCTCCATCAGCCGCCCAATGGCTGAAATGGGAAAAGCGGCCATAAAGTTTTCTCAAGGTGACTATTCTGCCAGAGTTGAGGTTCACGGGAAAGATGAAGTGGCTTCTTTGGGAAGAACCTTTAATAACATGGCCGAAAGTGTCGGAAGTGTTGAGCAATTGCGCCGGGAACTGGTTGCCAATGTATCTCACGACCTCCGCACCCCATTAACTGTAATAAACGGTTATCTGGAAGGATTGCGCTTTGGGCAGATTCCTGACCGGAGAACCGCAGAAACAGCCTTTAATGCCATGCATTCGGAAGTATCAAGGTTACTGCATCTGGTGGGAGACCTGCGTCAGGCAGCAGCCTTGGATAACACGATTTTTCAACTCTCTCTTACCCCGGTTGCAGTACCCGATTTTGTGACAGGTATTATTAAAAGAATGATACCCCTTGCAAATGAAAATGGAATCGAGCTTCAGCATGATTTTGAGGGTAATGAACCAATTTTAAACCTCGATAAAGAACGTATGCAGCAGGTATTCATAAACATTCTGGAAAATGCCATCCGGCACACCCCCTCAGGCGGAACAATCAGATTCTCTGTACAATACTGTAACGGAAAAACAATCTTCATCGTCCATGATTACGGTTCGGGCATAGCCGAAGAGGATTTACCCCATATTTTTAAACGCTTTTACCGCACCGATACTGCCCGTAATCCCTCTGAAGGGGGATTAGGACTGGGACTGTCAATTGCAAAAACCATTGTGGAAGCCCACGGTGGTTTAATAAAAGCTGAAAGTGAAGGTATTCCGGGGAAAGGAAGTATTTTCACAGTGAATCTTTAGAAAATCTTTAGCTTTCCTTTAGCAATCCCTGAGGAAATGTTTTTACCCTTCTTTATATAAAGGAGGTGAAACCGAATGAACCCGAAGTATTTATTTACTGAGCTGATTCGCAGAACGGGAAGAACAATAACTGTAGTATTCAGTGTTGCGTTCGGGGTTGCTTTATATATCAGTCTGCAGGCGTACTCTACCGGCTATCGTCAGGCATCCCGGGCTCCTCTGGCTCTTATTGGAGCAGATATTGCGGCCCAGAGACAGGGAGATGTGCCGGAAACCTTTGAAGGCCCGGTATTCCCCCACTCCACAGCTCCCATTCATCCAAATGAAGTTGAAGCAATTCGGAAACTTGCCGGTGTTGAGAATATAGGTGAAGCGGTTCTATTCTGGGATTTTGAGCCTGAGCAGTTCCTGGTGGTTTTAGGATTGGTTCCCCCGGATTCAGCAGATGAAGCTGTCGGCCCGGGACGGTTACTGGAAGCTGTTCAGGAAGGGCGCTTTTTATCTTCGACAGACCACAGATTAGCCGTCGCCGATATCAGTTTTGCCCGTGAAAACGATCTGAAGCTGAATGATTCAGTGACTGTGGGGGGACTTTCTTTTTCCATTATAGGACTTGTTGATACAAGCCGGGCCGGGCAGGTAGCTAATGCAAACATATATATTCCCCTGTCTGATGCCAGAGAGATTGCAGGAAAGTCTCCAAATGTCCTGAGTGTTCACGATTTTCGTCCTGGTGACTCCAATATTCTTTTTATCAAGGCAAATCAGGCCCGGGCTGAAAAAGTAAGTTTGGAAGTAAAAGAGTTACTGGGGGAGCAGGCTCTGGTTTCCTCTTCAAAATCATTTACCGAGGTATTAGGGGCAAGTTTCCATTTGATAGATCAGTTTGGCTGGGTGGTTGGACTCGTTGGTTTACTTGTGGCGATAGCGGGACTGATACGGGCAATTGCCACGAATCTCAGAGAACGGCGTCGTGATATAGCCCTTATGCGGGCAAGCGGATGGCTTCGTTCCGATATTGTCGGTCAGTTAACATCAGAATCAATAATACTATCTTTTACAGGGGGGATAACTGGAATCGGGATCGCATCGATAATCACAGTCATTTTAAATCAAACAAGTGTAACAATACCTGTCCCCTGGGAATTGAGCCCAACCCCTCATTTCCTGGCAGGCGGTGCACTGGAAAAGGGTCTTATTATCCCCCTGCCGGCTCATATCGAATGGCCGGGCGCCTTAGCTGCAGTATTAATTGCGGTGGTTAGCGCTGCCATTGTCGGTATTATCCTTGGTCGTCGGGCGTCGAATATTAAACCTGCGGAGGTATTACACAATGAATAATCTATTACAGGCGGACAATTTATATAAAATGTTCGGTCAGGTTTCAGCAGTACATGGTATTTCCTTAAGTCTCAGCGCCACTGATTTCCTGGCCATCATGGGACGCTCAGGTTCGGGTAAAACAACAACGATGCATTTACTGGCAGGTTTGGAATCCCCTGATTCTGGAAAGATTCTTTTTAACGGGCAGGATATCAGTAAGCTGAACGAGGATTCACTTGCCTTATGGCGCCGAGACAATATAGGCCTGGTTTTTCAGGCTTTTCACCTTATTCCAACACTATCTGCATTGGAAAATGTAGCCTTTCCACTCTATCCAACTGCCATATCAGCCAAAGAACGTCATCGTATGGCTATTAATCGACTGGAACAGGTTGGAATGGGACAGCGATTAAAGCATCGTCCGGGTGAACTCAGCGGAGGTGAACAACAGAGGGTTGCTATTGCCAGAGCGCTGATTAACAACCCGAACCTGATTCTGGCCGATGAGCCAACAGGTAATCTGGACAGTGAAACAGGAATCGAAGTAATGCATTTGCTTCGAAAACTGAATCAGGAAGAGAACGTAGCGATTATCATCATCACTCACGACCTTGAAATTGCCAAAGAAGCTGACAGAGTGGTACGTGTAAAAGATGGTGAGATAGTAAAAAATGGAGATTAAAAGGATTTTAATATGAATAAAAAATATATGCTTTTTGCAGTTTCGGCACTTACATTATTGATGAACGTATCGATTTTTGCGACCGGCGAACATGAAACAGAAAATTACAGCAACTCATCTGTTATACCGGGTGTTCCCTCTGTTGAGATTGTATATCTCAATCACGGACCAGTTCGGAAAGTTATAACTGATATTGATGCATTTCTAGAGGAATATGGGGGCCGGATATCAGTTTCCCATTACACTTTTGACAGTCCTGAAGGGGAGGCCTTTGCCGAGTCCAAAAAACTTAAAGGACATATTCCTCTGGCCATTTTCATTGATGGATCTATGGAGTTTTCAGTTGATAATCATTCAGTTGAATTCATCAGTTTTCCCAAAGGACAGGGAACGGGATTTGTAGAGGACGGAGCATGGAGTGTTAATGATTTAAAGACGGTGATAGACGGGATTCTGGAGCAAATTTAATGAAGGCATATATTGTTTCTCAGTTTATTCATCGCCCCTTTAGAGCTATAGCTGTTATCGGAGGTGTTGCCCTGGGAGCTGCTTTATTTGTTGCTTTAACCTCTCTGGGAGCAGGATTTCGCCAGGCCTCCCAGGCGCCATTAGCCGGTGTTGCCGCTGATTTGTTGATTACACGCCCTTCGGTGGGAGAATCTGCCGGTGAACAACAAACCCGGGGTATTCGACTGCCTTTCGGATCCACAGAAATTTCCCGGAACGAAGTTGCCGGCATTGAGGCGGTTGAAGGTATCAGTCGTATATCCACAGCTCTTGAGATCTGGGACTTCGGAGCAAATCAGTATCAGATTATTCTCGGTGTGAACCCCAACCAGAAAGAAGTCGGACCAGGAAGAATATTAGAGGAAGGGCTGGTTTCGGGACGTGTATTTAGCAGGGAGGAATCGGGAGTAACTGTTGTTGACCGTCATTATGCCGCTCTTTTTGGCCTCAAACCGGGTGACAATGTTACAATCGACGATCAGATTTTTCAGGCAGTAGGTATTGTCGATCAGCAGGGAGGCAGTCAGGCTGGTGTTGCAAATCTGTATATTCCTCTTACAGATGCTCAAAAATTAGTCGGCATGAACGGGGGAGAAATAAATCAGGTTTACGTCCGTATTTCCGATGCCAGCCGTATTGAGGGGATTATTAATAATATCTCGGGTTATATGGGGCCGATCAGCGCAATAAGCGAAGAAAGTATTGTACAAGTGATGGGCGGTGTTGCCAGTATTTCAACCAGATTTTCGATCGTTGCCAGTCTGGTGGGAATGGCTGGAGGTATGGCTTTAGCCTGGGTTGCACTAACTGGCTTGATCGTTGAGCGGAGACAGGAAATCGGAATAATGAAGGCCATTGGTTGGCGAATTCGTGATGTAATGCGCGTTTTTATGGGAGAGGTTTTTCTTTTAGGATTATCAGGCGGAGTTCTTGGTATCTTATCAGGATCAGGTGTTTCGAAATTAATCGGCTATTTACCAGCTCCATCTGTATCGATAAATGAAACATTACCGGGGCTGTCAGCGGGATTTCTTCCTTCAGAATCAATTCGTTTATCATCAAGGGTAACTCCGGGCACCCTTGGGCTGGCACTATTAATTGCTGTAAGTGGCGCCTTTCTTGCCGGATGGTACAGTGTTTGGAAGGTAGCGAGGCTTAAACCCATGAAATCTCTGCATGGCATTTGATTCATTTATATTTGACTGAAATGAGAGTAGCGACAAGATCCGGATTGTCCCCGGTATCAATCCCTTCAACCTGAACGGGAAAAATCCGGTTCTCAGCGTTCTCCCCATCGGGAACGGTGAACCTCACCGGAACATAGGTCGCCGAAAAGCCCCGGGCTGTGGTACGCCCGTCTCCCTGCAGCTCCGTTTTTTCCACAAGAACGCTCTGAACCGTTCCCATCAGAGATTCCCGGAAGGCCCGTTTGCTTCTCTCTGAAAGCCGGCGAACCTCTTCGGCCCGGGCTTTTTTAACCCCTTCAGGAACCTGCCCTTCCATTTTCACCGCCCGGGTACCATCCCGCCGGGAATAGGGGAAAGTGTGGATATGACCGAATCCCAGACGTTCACAAAGGACCAGAGTATCGGCAAAATCTTCATTGCTTTCTCCGGGAAATCCGACAATCACATCGGTGGTGATGTTGAATCCGGGGACTTTCTCCCGGAGTTCTCCGGCGATTTTTTCAAATCCTGCAGCGGTATATTCCCGCTTCATGGCAAGAAGGACTTTTTCAGAACCGGACTGCAGGCAGAGATGTATGTGGGGGGTTATCTTCGGATGATCCATCAGCCTGATAAGCTTTTCATCGATGAGATCCGGCTCCACCGAGCCCAGACGCAATCTGAAATCCCCAGCGGCATTCAGACAGGCTTCCACAAGATGGGCAAATCCCAGTTTCTCTTCGGCAGGGGTCTCCTCCCAGCGGCTCATGTTCACCCCGGTAAGCACAATTTCCCTGAACCCCGAGGCGGCAGCTTCTTCCACTGCCTGCACCGTGTCGGCCAGGGGCCGGCTGATGCCTCTACCCCGGACAAAGGGAATGATGCAGTAAGTGCAGAAATTATCACATCCGTCCTGCACTTTTATCATAGCCCGGGTGCGGAACACCTTTTCAGCCACGGGGTAGCCGAAGGGATCGCGTTCATCTTCGGGGTAGCCGGGAAGTATTTCTCCCTTGAAATGGGCATCCACCAGCTGAGGAATATGGCTTTTATGGTTGTTTCCCACTACATAAGTGCGCCCGTCTGCTTCCAGTTTCTCCCGGTGCCCATCCACATAGCAGCCGGTCATAACCACCAGGGCTGAATCAGCCCCGGAGTGTTCAACACTCCGAAGTGCCTGATTCATGGCCGAACGGCTCTTTCGATCGGCAGCATTGGTTACAGTGCAGCTGTTCACAATAACAGCTTCGGCTGCCTCTCCGAAATCGACGATTTCCCAACCCAGAGGTTTGAATCCTGTGGCAATTGATTCTGTTTCCGCCTGGTTCAGTTTGCATCCCAGAGTTTTAAAAGAAACCCGACGGCTGCAGTTCTCCATCAGAGTACCCGTCCCTCGATACTCAGAGGCCTGGCGGAGATAATCTCGGCATCCGTAAAGCTGCCAATTTCAACACTTATTGCGGTCTTACCGGTAAGCCGGACGGGGATACGGCCCTGGGTATAACCCGATATAAAACCTTTACGGTCTTTCCCGGTTACCAGAACCTTCTCGATACTCCCCAATCGATGGAGGTTCAATGGGGCGGCAATTTCCTGAAGCAGCTTCCCCAAATGGTGAAAACGGCGATCTTTTTCCTCGTGGCTCACATCATCGTCCCATTCGGCACTTTTTGCTCCGGGCCGGGGACTGTACTTCGCGATGAAAGCCATGTCGTATTCAAATTCTCTCATGGCATCGGCGGTGTGTTCAAACTGCTCTACAGTTTCACCGTTGAAACCGACAATGATATCGGTGAACAGGGCGGCGTTAGGCAGAATACGGCGGATGTCCTGCACTACCGAACGGTATCGGGCCATGGAATGATTACGGTTCATGTTTTTAAGCACTTCATCATCACCGGACTGGAGGGGCAGATGAACCCACTTGGCCAGCACCGGGTATTCGGCCATCACTTCCAGAAGTTCGACATTGATATCCCTGGGGTGGGGGGAGGTGAAGTAGGTCCAGAACTCTTTCCCGCTCTCCCGGCCGATTTCCCCTACTTCTCGCATGAGTTCAGGGAAAGAAAGCTCATCACCTTTTTTATCCAGGCCGTAGGAGTTTACATTCTGCCCCAGCAGAGTAATCGATTTACAGCCCTCTCTCACAAGTCTTCGGATTTCCTGAAGTATGTCCTCAGAAGGTCTGGAAACCTCCCTCCCCCGGGTGTAGGGAACAGCGCAGTAGGTGCAGAACTTATCACAGCCGTTCTGAATAGGAACGAAGGCTTCAATCCGGGAGGAATAGCTCGGCTTGAGCTTCCAGAAGTTCTCGATACGCTCCCGGGCTTCCTCTCTTCCGGGTTTTCCGAACTCCGGGGCTCCGAAAGTGACCTCCGAAGCTGCCGAGGATGATACCTGGATACTACCGGGGGTGGGTACCCCGTACTGCCGGATCATGTCGGGAAGGCCGGGAAGCTGATCGATGGGGAATACCAGATCGAACATCTTGAGAAACTTCTCCCGGTCGGCGGGAAGCATGCAGCCGGAGATAAAGGTAAGAACCGGTTTTTCAGTCTTGGAGGCGTTCCAATTCCGGATTCGACCGTACACACGGTCGATGGCTTTCTGCCGCACCGAACAGGCCACAATTCCTTTGATAACCACATCGGGATGATTCTCATCATCACTTTCGCTGTAACCCATGCCGTTGAGTACGGTCTGTATCCTCTCGGAATCCGACCGGTTCATCTGACAGCCGAAGGGCATGATATAATATTTCATAAATCGCTATTTCCTTGTTAAAAGTACAGCTCGGCGTGAATCATATCAGCACTGAAACCCCTGAATGCCAGGATACGGTACACCTCGTCCACCATCCCGCTGTTACCGCAGAGATACACCATACAGTCCTCGGGGATGGAATTTTCCTCCAGCCAGCCAGTTACCCTGCCGTGATAGCTTCCGCCTTCCTCCCGGCTGACGCAGCTGAATACTCTCGCCTCACCATAATCGGCATAATCATAACGTTCTTCAAGATAACGAATGCCGTGTATGAGGCGGAAATCAAGATCCGGATAATACCCCGTAAAGCTGTGAAAGGGGCTTATCCCGGTTCCGGTGGCGATAAAAAGAAACGGCGCCGAGAGGTCATCCACAGAAATCCTGAAATACCCGAAAGCACCTTCCAGATTCACCTTGTCTCCAACAGAAAGACGGTGAAGTTCCGATGAAACCTGCCCGCCGTCAATTTCCTTGATGAGTATCTCGAGAAAATCATCCGAAGGTGAGGAGTATACCGAATATTCCCGGCGGTGAATCCCGTTGGGAAGACCGGCGATAATGTACTGTCCGGCTTCGAAATCCAGATTGCAGCGATCCATCCGCAAAACGTAGGAACCGGCCCCGAAATCCCGCATCCCGATTATTTTATGATTCGCCATACCAAAAGTGCCATACATTACTCAAGGGGGTATTCCGACTGGTGAAGAAACGCAGCAACCTATTCAGATTCCCAGCGGATAAAACCGGCGAAGGCTGCCGGTACGGTGATTGTACCCCTTCCATCCCCGCAGACTGTTTCCTCCGGATTCTGAGTTTTTATTGTCAGAGTTTTTCCTGGAGCAATCCCATTAACCAGGCAGAATGAGAGCACACCATCTGTCATTTCCCCCTCTTCTGTTATACGGATTATTTTCACCTTGAGGGATTCTTGGGCATCGGCCAGAGACGGAGCCTCCAGGTAGCTCTTTTCAATATCCGAGCCGGGAAATGGATTTCCGTGGGGACAGGTTTTGGGATTCCCCAGATGTTCGGCCAGATGTTCAGTCAGTTCATCGGATAAGGAATCCTGGAGCAGACTGGCTTCGGTGTCTGATTTATCCCAGGAGAAATGGAGTACGTCTACCAGCAGATGTTCCAAAAGGAAATGACGGCATACAACTTTTTCTGCAATATTCCGACCATCGGGAGAAAGTCCGATAGCCCCATAACGGTCCTGATCCACAAGACCCAGTTTTTTCAGCCGGCCCACAGCCTGGGAGACTGCCGGTCTGGAAACTTCCAGCCTGTCGGCAAGCCGGGCATTGGGAACTGTTCCGTTATCACGTTCAATCAGAAAAATCTGTGTCAGATATTCCGGGGCTGCCGGAAACTGGTTTTTAAGTTCATAAAGTGTCATCGATCAATTATAGTTCAATTTTCAATTCTGTGGAAATTAATTATTAAGCAATGCCGGGCTCCTCTGTTCTTGTTACCCGGCGCTTATCAATACATCCAAGTATCAGAAAACCGGCAGCGGCACTCAATCCGAGGCCCAAACTGAGATACCAGGCATAATAAGTGGGCCGGGTTAATGGAGAGAGAGCCCTGCCGTAGAGTAAAGCTGTGTTGACCGTATATGAACCATGAAACGGCCATGATTGCGACAAAACTCAGCAGTTTCGGGCGTTTAAGCAGCAGCCGGGCCGTCGAACCCTGTTCCGGCCGCTCCAGAATGGAAGGGGCTTTCCCGGAAGCAGATCCAAGAGTTTCGGGTACAAGAATGAGGATAAAGATCAGTGATAGCAGGGTGGTTCCCGCATCACCGATAAAAAGCCATCTCGCATGGGACTCATAAAGATATCCGGCAAGGAGCGGACCGACGGCAATACCCAGATTCATCGCCAGGTATAAAAAACTGAATGCTGTTTTCCGGTTCTCAGGACCTGTCAGATCGTAGGTTATTGCAGAAGAAGCCGGCAGAGTTAACCATTCCGGCCGCCGCCATGGCCCATATGGGACCGGGGAGGGCTTCTATTGACGAAGTGGAGAGGGAGATTGAGAATAACCGGAATGTCTCAAAAAATAAAATGGCTCTTTATATCAGCGGCAATTCTTCTTTTCACATTGCTGCTGTTGTTTTTTATTTACTCAGACCGCATTCTAGGCCGTTTACCCGGAGATATCGAGGAAAACCGCTTTCTTCTTGATACTGTTATCTCAATTAAACTCTATCAAAGCAACCGTAATGATATTCTGGATGAAGCCTTCACTCTTATTGAGCTTTATGAGAATCAGTTGAGCCGCCATAAAAGCAGCAGTGAAATTTCCCGCATCAATGATGCTGGGGCAGGTATACCGACATCAGTATCAGACACTACCAGGGAGCTGATTGAAACAGCATTGAAATACGCTGAACTCTCCGGGGGGAGTTTTGATCCCACTGTGGCACCTTTAGTTGATCTCTGGGGGATTGGAAGCGAGAACCCCCGAGTCCCTGAAGATACAGAAATTACCAATGTTCTGCCATTGGTTGATTATTCCTCTGTTGTTATCGACGATGATGCAGGTACGGTTTTGCTGGAAAAAAAAGGTATGGCTCTGGATCTGGGGGGAATTGCCAAGGGGTGGATTGCCGACAGGGTCGGTGATTACCTGATCAGAAATGGTGAAGAACATTTTCTTATCAACCTTGGCGGGAATGTACTGGTCCACGGAGGAAAACCCGGAAAGAAGGGGAATACGCCCTTTAAAATCGGTATGCAGAATCCTTTTGATAAAAGAGGTTTGTACCTCGGATTTTTGACACTTGACGAAGGATCGGTGGTGTCTTCCGGAATTTACGAACGTTATTTTGAATCCGGCGGTGTCAGGTACCACCATATTCTGAGTACTCAAGACGGTTTCCCCGTGGAAAATCGTCTTGCCGCCGTTACAATACTCTCAAAGAGATCTGTTGACGGAGATGCCCTTTCAACAGCTGTTTTCACCCTGGGGCTTGATGCGGGGATGAAACTGGTACTGTCCCTGGAGGGTAAAGAAGCGGTTTTTATTACCCGTGAAGGAAAAGTTGTATCAACCCCGGGAGCCGAAAAAAAATATGTAGAGAGGTGACGGATAATGATTCACATCCTATACTCCAGTTCATGAATATCCGGAAAAGTACCGAACAGCTGAAACAATTTCTCAAAACCGTTATCCGGAACATAATTGATGATCGCCTTTTTTTTCGCGCTGCAAGCCTGGCTTTTACAAGTTTTATGTCCCTGGTGCCTCTGACGATGATAATTTATTCATTCGGCGGGTTCGATCATCTTGGTGAACGGCTGATGGAGGGCATTGGGAAACTCCTTCTCCCTGAAGGTAATGATGAAATCATTCAGACTATCAGTAACTTTACCACCAACGCCCGGAGACTTGGAACCTGGGGAACACTGCTTTTTCTCTTTGCCGCCATCATGCTGTTTAATGCCATGGAATCCCATCTGAACGATATATTCCGGGCCCGTCCTCGCAAGGGGCCAGTATTACGCATCGGTATGTATATCGCGTCCTTAGCTCTGGTTTCACTGGTTTTCGGTGTTGGATTCGGGCCATTATCCGGTGTGATGGAGGCCTGGAACAGTTTTCCCGGTCAGATGCAGAGAGTGCTTGGACCGGCTCTATCAATACTTGGATCGATGCTGGGAATGATGATGCTGTTCGGGTTGATGAGTGCGGCCAGGGTGAAATTCAAATCTGCGGCTCTGGGGGCTTTTATCGGTGCACTGGGGTTACAGGCGGCCAAATTCGGATTCACGCTATGGACCACTCATTCTGTCCGGCAGTCTATTATTTACGGATCTCTGGTGTTTATTCCTCTATTGCTCATCTGGCTGAATGTGGCCTGGATTGTTATTCTAATCTCTGCTGAAATTACCTACGCCAATCAAATTGATGCCGGTAGAAAACCACCCCTTCGTTATTCAACTCCGGCGGATGAAACTGAAGCCGGCTGGAAAGTATTTCTATCTCTTGCCGAAGACTTCCGCCTCGGAAAAAAGCCTCCGGGAATCAAGGAACTGTCAAACCGGCTTTCCATCGACGAGCGCCGGGTGGATACAATATTAATAAGGCTTGAGGAAGGCGGAATGATTCATCAGCTTCTACATCACCCGCCGGGATTTATTCCGGCAAAAGCCCCGGCGGATCTTAAGGCTGCAGCTGTCTTTACAGTTATTACCGGCTGGGACAGGCAGGAAGACTACGAAACGGTTAACCAGGCGTTCCCTATCATCCGCGATGGAATCAAAGCTTCCCTGGCAGAACGGACTGTCCGTTCTTTTCTTGTTGAAGAAGAAGATAACAGAAATTGCTCATAAAAAGAAAAGGTATCGTCTACACTCCAGAATACTGGGCGGACTGGGCCGCAGGTAAATACGGGATAGCCGAGAAGTGGATGAATGGTGCTGTAGTACTGGATCCGGGCTGCGGCAGGGGGGCCTTAACCGCTGCTGTTATCCGCCGGGCAATCCGCAGGGGGTTTGTGCCGAATTTCGATGATATGGCCCGTCTGCACTGTATCGATCGGGATAATGAGGCCATCAGGGCATTCAAAGACGAACTTCCGGGAATTACAGGCATGCTATTCTCCGAGGTTTCTTTTCATATCGGGGATTATCTACTCGAAAAGCCAGGTATCAGGGCGGATGTTGTTTTTTCCAATCCTCCCTGGATTTCCTTTGGTGATATGGATAATGAAGACAAGGAAAAATACAAACCTGTATTCAGGAACTCCGGCCTTACACCGAACCCGAAAAGTCTTATCCTCGGGGGATCCCGGATAGACCTGGCGGCCTTGTTTGTTGCCGTGGCTCTGAACCGGGATACCGCAGAAAACGGAGAGGGGTATTTTTTTCTCCCCAGCTCTCTTTTCCGCAGCGAGGCGGCTCACAGTGCATTCAGGCAGCTGAAACTTCCCGGCGAACGATCCTTTGCCTTGAAAGAAGTGTGGGATATGGAAGGTGGAGCGGCCTTTCCCGGTGCGGGCACCGCTTACTGCCTGGCACATTACAAAGCTGAGGAAATACAGCAATGGCCTGTTTGCTGGTTCCAGGCAGGACCGGAAAATACCTGGAAAGAAATGGAGGCCGATCCCGCTGATGGTCCTGAATCACCCCTGCTTCCCAGACCTGCCGGTACACCCCGTATACCCCCGCCTCAAATATATGTTCCCGAGGGAACAGTGCCCCGGCAGGGGGTGAACTGCCAGGGAGCCACAGCTGCTTTTCATATCAGAGAAATCGGTGAGGAAAGAAACGGCAGACTGCCTGTTGTAAGTAAAAACGGTGTTAAGGGGTTCCTGCCATCAGAGCTTGTATTCCCTCTGATGAGTGTTTCCACTTTCTCCGGTAATAGGGTAAATGAAGAAAAACTGGTTCCCGATAAATGGATTTTCATGCCCTACAGGCAAAACGGAAAAGTTATGAACCTAGAAGAAATTGAAACGTTCCCCGATGCACTTGAATGGATAGAACGCCATCAGAAGGAACTGAAGAACAGACGGGGAATGATGCTGAAAAACGTAATGAAAAGAGGAATTTACTGGGCATTGATCGGTGTCGGCCCCTATTCTTTTGCCCCATGGAAGCTTGCATGGGAGTCTTACGGACGCAATCGCTTTATTCCCAGGCTGTTCAGTGCCGAAGACGGAGTCCACTGGCAGGGAAATCAGGCGCTCCATGCTTTTCTACCCTTCGACAACAAAGAGTCCGCCCACCGGGCATTACAAGATTTTTTATCACCGGATCTGGAAGAGTATCTGAAAAAACTCGGGGGGGCAGGAACAAAAACCTGGGCTCAGCCGGGGCGGATACGCCGGCTGCTGATAAGCGATACTCCATAACGGGGATAACGGAGTTTCAGTACCGAAATCCTCCAAAGAGAGAAAAGGACATCATATTCACCGATCCGGTATCAATAGAAAAATCCCACCATTCAAAGCGGATCCCGCTGAACCCCCGGTTAAAATACCATGCCGCATCGAAACGGTAATTCACTGTTTCGAGTTTCTCCTGGCTGTCTGAACTATAGATTCTTAAACCGCCGCCGATTACAAGCCTTTCAAGGGATTCAACCTTGAAAAGATGATAAAACAGAGGATCGGCACCCCAAAGTCCCAGATACATAGCCCAACCGTAATTCACTCCCAGGTTTTTATCATTTGTTGTGAGCATGGAGCCGCCGAAGTCGATACCCAGTTCAAGTCTCGAAACTTTATTTTCAAGTAAGAAGCCTCTTAAATTAATCCCCAGATCCAAAGCATTAAACAGTATATCCGGTTCTCCGGGAGCCCAGGAGTATCCATTACTTCTGAAGTTGAACCCCAGACTTCTGCCTAGAAAAGGCATCCAGTATCTTACATCTAATCGTAATGATGAATAAAAGAACTCATTGGAGGAAGACCAGGTGTTTACAGTATCAGAAGACCGGGGATTTACAGCAAAGGTTTTTATTCCCAAGTCGATACGCAGGGCATCCCGATAAGCTGACGGTGGATTTTTCTTATCGTTATCACCCCGGTCTATCACAAATTTAGCCGTCTCATTATCCGAAGAGGTTTCCTGTTCAGTACCTGTACCTGTCGGTTTCACAGCAACCGCTGTTCCTGCTGCCCAGGACAGCTGCGCTTCATCAAGGGCTTGAAGTTCCAGTATTGAACTTCTATAAGAAAGGATTCTGGGATCCGAAGGGTCCAGCTTTTCAGCATCCCCGAGAGCATTCAAAGCTTTATCCCACTGGCCAAGTTCGGCAGAACTAAGAGCAAAATCCAGCAGAGCATCCACTTCGGGATTTGCCGTATTGGGTTCCGCCACAGAAACTGCCTGGGAAAATAAAGGGATGGGAAGCCATAAAATCAGAACTATACAATAAAAAACTTTCACCGGAGATTCACCTGCCTGTCTAAACTTCTCCAGAGCCTGGAATCGGGAAAGTCTGGAAAAACTTCACCCCAGTTCCCTCTGATTGTCGGCTTTTTCAGTTCCACAGAAAGAGTATTCAGAAATTTACTTCGAAGCATATCCACTGCTCCGAATGCGGCAAGATGCCGGGTGTGCTGTTGACAGTCAATCAACCCGAATCCAGAATCTATCAAAACCCCTGTCAAGGCACTGAACGCGACTTTTGATGCATCAGAACGGCGGGTAAACATGGATTCCCCATAGTAGCATCCCCCCAGAGAAACTCCATATAATCCTCCTGTCAGCTCACCATCCGCCCAGGCTTCAACAGAGTGAGCATATCCCAGCCGATGAAGCTGAATGTAGGCATCCCTCATCTCATCAGTAATCCAGGTTCCCTCCTGTTCCGGCCGACTTGCATCCCGGCATCCCGATATCACCATTTCAAAGGCCTTATCCAAAGTGAGTTCAAAAGATTTTTTACGGATTGTCTTCTTCAAACTGGAAGAAATATGGACTCTTGAAGGGAATATTACAAAGCGGGGATTAAGACTCCACCAGAGAATGGGATCGTTATCAGAGTACCAGGGGAAAATACCCCTGCGGTATGCTGAAAGGAGAGTTTGTGAGGAAAGATTCCCGCCTACGGCAATAAGATCGCCATTTACTTCAGAGGGATCGGGAAACTCAATATCCGCATTAAGAAATCTGTGCTCAGTGATGATCGTCCTCCGTCCTGATCCGGATATCATCCCCTTCAACATCTGCTACGGCCCGGCCTCCGGCGGATAGTGACCCGAAAAGAACTTCATCAACAAAAAAACCTTTAATTTTATCCTCTACAAGCCGGGCGATATTCCTGGCACCGAATTCCGGTGAATAGCCTTGTTCGGCAATCCAGATAAGTGCAGCTTCGGTAACCTCCAGATCTACTCCTTTCGGAGTAAGCATATCCCTGAAGCTCTCTATCTCCTTACGGACAATATTCAATACAACATCCTTATCAAGACGTTCAAATTTAACCACTTTGTCCAGCCGGTTTCGAAACTCCGGGG
>Ga0164315_10000642_pt1 | contig 24829 bp, 18 predicted proteins | sample GuaBasSedimGuay6_FD_113737 | JGI IMG/M metagenome (GOLD analysis project Ga0164315, IMG submission 113737) | Subseafloor sediment microbial communities from Guaymas Basin, Gulf of California, Mexico - Guay6, Core 4569-2, 0-3 cm | ecosystem: Environmental > Aquatic > Marine > Hydrothermal vents... | reverse complement strand
TAATCCACTTAAATTAACCTTACTATTTTCAGCCGGAACGATATGTATATCCAAAGGCGAATATATATTGGCGAAGAAAACATTAGCTACATCAACATCTTTCCTTATATAAGATGTTGTAATGATGCCAGTTGAATTATAAATAGCTTCAGGGTCAATATATAACTTTGTACGGGCATTTGAATTTAAGCCAACTATAAAATTAGCCGTAACGCTTCCGTATGTGTAACCCAAACTATCACCTTTACTATCAACTAAATAAATCTGTATAGTATGTTCGCCAGCAGTTAAATCCTCTATAGTTATTGCATCTGTAGAATAATGATCAACAGGAGAGTCAGTATCAACTTTATATCTGATATGTTGATTACTAGGTAGAATAGAAAAATTCTGAACATTAAATTCTATTACAATAGGGGAAGTAGAATAAATTTGATTAGGTTTTGGAGAAGTAATAGAAATATAAGGCTCTGTTATAGAAGTAGCAACAATAAATGACCCCTCTGCAATAGCTTCAATATTAGTATTTAAAGTTGCATCTGCATTTAACAATTGAGCTTTTATTGTATGTACTCCATTAGAAAGACCACTATATGAAACTTGATCTACATAAATATCTTGAGAAACCCCATCTAATGTAACCCTTATAGCATTTTCTCCGCTTTGTGTTCCTAAATTAAAATTATACAATAAAAATTGAATAGTAAGGGAAGAGCTAGTTTGTTTTTGTTCATATGGGCTTGCTATAACTATTGAAGGAGCTAAGTCATTAACCATATAATTTAAAAGAATTTTATCTGCTCCACTTAATGTTATTTTTAAAGCATGAGAGTTAAAATTAAATTGATTAATAAATTTAGCACTGTCATCAAAGCTGGTTGTCAAAGAGACCCAATTATTATATTTTGTCTCATCTATACCTAAAAGCTCTATATTAGAATCAGTTAAATAAAATCTTTGAGTCCCTATTTTTAAATATATTTTATCTGTATTTAATTTAGTTCCGCCATCATAAATATTTTCAAGATCAGAATCAAAAACTATATATAAAACTCCTTCTTCTGAATTATAAATAGTCTGAAGAATACCTAAAGTGCTTCCTATAGCTAAAGTCGTAGTAGTTGTAGTTGCCTCTGTATCTTCTGTATCCTCTGTATCTTCAATTATATTCGACCCTGGACCAAATTCTTCTGTTCCATAATTATCTTCAGGTGGTATTAAGAAAGTACCATAAAAACCCTTAATTAACGCTCCTGATTTATCTAATTCAAGAATCCTATCATTATCTGTATCTGAAAGCCAAACATTACCTTGGTCCCCTCTCGATACTCCTGTTATAAGCCCTAATGTTGATGCTTGATCATTTTTAGCTTGACCTGTACTCCTCGGAAGAACAGAACCACTTATTCTATATAATTGAGTTAAATCGTCATCTAGTTGTACTGCATACCCGTCTGTTCCATAAAAAATATCATTAACTTCTTCTGTCTTTGCAATTAACATAGAATTAGGAACTGTTAATGTATCTATATTGAATTTATTTCCACTATCCCAATCATCTTTATCGTCATAATTAAAACTATTTTCTGTATCACTTGCATAAAAATCTAAATATAATTTCTTTAAAGATGCGCTTCTACTTGAATCATCTGACGCTCCAAAATAAGATTCTATTTCAATATACTTATAAAGACTTGAGGCTGGTAATACAATATCAGAGCCACTAGTTGTTAAATAAGGAGACCATATAGCAGTACTTAAATCAGCTAAAGTGTTCCCTACTCTTGTTCTAACTTTAAAAACAAGACCTATAGATTGAGTGTCAGTTGGTATAGAAATATCCCAGCGCAATCTCCAAAAATCATACAGAAAATCACTACCGTAAACAACCCTGACCCAGCCATCGTCTTTAAATTTGTTACCCGATGTTAATGTTATTTTATCTATATTTAAATCAAGACCTTTTGCAGTATCCCATCCTTCTTGAGTACTTACATAAAAATTTATAGAATTAATATTAGTTCGCGTATATGAGGAAATATCAACAGTTATTTCTTGCCAACCATTCTGTAAAGTGTCTACATTTATAGTAGGCGCATTACTGTCAAGGATTTTAGTATAAGAATCCTGAACACCGGAAAATGCATCATCTAAATAAAAGAAAACATTCCCATGTTCTACGCTTTCTGTTTTAAGATAAAAAACAATATAATTATATTCTGACCAATCTGTAGCATCAAACTCCTTTTTAAGAAGCAAAGTAACATCAACTTGAGTGTTTCCTACTGTTAATTTACCACTACTTGGAGTCTCGACATAATCAGTAGTATCTAATGTTAAATCAGTAGAAACAGAACTAAGATCATTTGTTGAAACTTGCCAACCTGTTACAGTAACAAAATCATCAAAAAGTACTGTTGATTCTTGAACATCTATAGAGACATTACTGCCATCTATAATAACATTTTGGTTTGTTCCGCTATCAAATTCAGCTTCTGTATCCCATGTCTTTGTATAAACCGATCTACCTGGAGCCACTGAACCTGTAATTGTATGCTCTCCTCCTTCAGCCCATGTCTTTGTATCTACAGTAGCGGTTGTATTATCCCAATCAACATATTCATCTGGACTAATACCTGGAATATATGCAATTTCATTAACTAAATATTCATCTATATCTGGATAAACATGCTTAATAGCTAAAATTAATTGCAATAAATCTATAGTTGATGTTTCTCCCATCAATGTAGAATCTGTTATAGATAAAGTTTCTACAATAGAATCTAATTGAGCATGAGTAAGTGCTCCTTGATCCACTAATTTAGTTATATGATTAATAAGAGGTAATCTGTCTTTATTAATAATTCCTGTTTGAATAATAGAGGCATCCATATCGGGCAAACTATTTTGATTAATAATGCCTTGAACTTCTGACGCTAAATTAACAGGAGGTGGATTATCTGTCCCTCCAATATGACGATGTTCTGCAACTAAATCTATTATTAAATTAAGAAAACCAAGATGAGCTCTATCATCTGTATTAACCGCTGTAATTGAATCTAAATCTGTATCAACGTACCCAAGATAAACTAATTCTCCTGTTGTGTCTTCTGTAGCTAAAGAAACAAAATTAACAGATTTGTCCCAATAACTAGTTGTCGTTAATGATGCGTATAAATAACTTCTTGTATTTGGTAAAAGATCTGCAACAGTAACAGCTTCGGTAGATTCTGTAGCAACATAATTAACATGACCTTTACCTGGGGTTATAACTAAAGTCAAACTGCTAGAAGGTAATAAATTCCACCCTTCTATAACTCCATTACCTAATACATCAAATAGAGAACGTAATTGAGCATCTAACGTTTCCCATCTTTGCATTTCTGTAACAGAACTAGTTCTATCATCTTGTTCAAAATAACCTAAATCATATTTTGTTGTTCTTTTCATTTTATTTTATCCGGTTACTAATTTATCAGCACTCCCCCATTTACTAACTCCCCATATAAAATACCCGTGAGAAAATGGATCTTCATTATCGCTAGCTCGCACACTGTTATAGTCTGTAAATTGTAAGTCTGGATCTCCCATAGGTTGTGTATTTATAAGCGCAGAAACTTTATTAGCATTCTCAATAACATTAGCAAAACCCCCTATATTTTTATCAACAGCCATTTTAAGCCCCACCTAACCATTCAGCATTATATTCATTTGTAAAGTCATTATTATCTGCACTATATCTTCTAGCTACAGACATTAATCTAAATTCTTCCCCATCTACTTCTATAAAGTCTAAAGGATTGATTATATTTGTACTTCCTACGGTTTTAAAACTAGTCTTGCGTATTGGAAAGAAAAGTCTCTCTGAAAGTTCTTCTGCCCTAGCTACAGCAACATTATATTCCCCTAATGCTGCCTGATCCTCTAAATATATTCTTCTATATTTAAGTTTGTCTTCCCCTTCAGCCGCACTCTTGGTATAAAAAACTGCATTTCTTGTATCTCTATCTACTGTAAAAATAGATATTCTATTAACAGTACTAGATAAATCATACTGTACATTTCTTTCATCTAAAATTGTGTTAGGCCCTGCTGGATCTCTAGTAAAAGTTTGAACAATAGATTCTGATGCTCCAACTGAAAACAACCCTCCTGGAAGTTTTTTAACATGTGCTCTTCCATACTGGTCAAAATAAAGAAACGCCTCTGCTCTTTTAATAATATACATAAGGCATTCAAAAATCATTTGTTTAGACTCAAACCTTACTGCTGGTTTGGTGAATGCAAATCCAGATGGTAAAAAATAATCTGGTGTATTTTCCCAATCATTAATAACAGAATCTATACCTGCCCTATTCAACATATCTTTTGCAGCATAAAACATAACCATCCCATCATAAAAAGGACTATTCACAATTGGCCTATTATTTAAAATAAACATATAGTCATCACATGTAACATCTAATATTTCTCTTCCTGGTTGTTCAACAGAAGTGGCATTTAAAGTCATTCCTGTAAAACTTAATTCATGTTCTTCCTCCCATTCTTCATTCCAAGACCAATAAATCTTTACTCCATACTGCGTTGCTTTTAAATAATCATATTTCCCATTCTTATTATATAAACTTATAGTTGCGTTACCCTTGACATGAAAATAATCTGGAGCTTGATGAGTCTCGTTAACAGAAATGATATCTTCTGTCACATCTATTTCTGTAGTCTCTAAAGTAGAAGGAATTGATTTCGAACCACCTTTTAATCTAAAAAAATACGGAGTTCCGCCATGAGGCATTACAAACTCTGTTCCAGAAAATGTAACTGTTTTATTATCTGGTGTCATAATTAATAAATAAAAATCTGAAGTTGATAATGATATTATGCCTAAACTTCCTGCACTCGTAAATCTAACAATACCATCTCTATGGAAACCAACTCCTAATGGATAATCGTTACCGCCACTACCAGTAAAATATCTAGAATCTACACCATATAATACAGTATTGCTATCTGGATCCGTAAGTAAGCGAGCAACAGAATTAAGTCCTATTGATCCGTCATTTTTAATATTTCTATAAGGAGGAGCTGGAGTCGTATTTCCTGTTTCTGGATCAATAGTTGGGGGTATTGTAGGAACAGGAAGAGCTAATATTGATAATGGCGCAAATACCATAGGGCTAACATTAATAACTGCTTGTATATTTGTTCCATAAATTCTCATCTTGCCTTGACTAATTTGGCATTCTGCAATTCTACCTGTATCTTGTCCAGCATCTTTTTGAACCCTTGTATAAACTAATACATTATTATTAACATTTATAACTAACCTACCTGCAATAGTCATAAAACCAATTTCAATATCTGAATCTGAATCCATAAGTCGAGAAAAATCATGTTCAAATTCCTGTTCGTTGGTTGGGGCTAATTCATCTTCCCCTACAGCATCTCTCCCTCTGTAATAATCTATAATTCTTGGTCTCTTATTATTACTTAAATATAAATCATATGCTTGAGAATCACTTCCAATACCTAAACTAATTATAATAACTGTTTCATGATCTGCACTTGATGGAGAGGCTTCTCTTTTTATAGTAATCCAAAACGGCATATTGGTACTTAAAAATTCAGTTGATTCAATACCCCACCATAAACCATCTTTAACTGCTCTTTGATTAACGTATACTAATTTAGGTAAAAGAGGAACTAAAGTTGTGGTTGTGGTTGTTGATTCTTCATCTTCTGCTTCATCTTCTGCTTCATCTTCTGCTGTATCTTGCTCTAATACTATCCCTATGTAATCAAGCCATTTTCTAATTGCAGCACTATCGTTTGGGGGTGGCTCTCTATCTATGGCGTCATCAACCCATTCAGGACCCAAATATGCTCCTGCTGCTATTGGATATTCGTCCGGTTGTATTAAAGCATATTTATCATATTTACCCTGAATAATTAAATCCTTTACAGCACCTTCTACATTAATAGGTTCTCCTGTTCCTCCATTTGCATTCCCACCTATTGCCTTCCATAATATATAAGGGGTATTATCTGGAGCAAGCGAAGTCCCATCTTCATTCATTATATAATTATCAACATAATATTTTCTTTTAGATGGATAAACCGCTGAAAAAGCCCCTAATGGATCAGTCATATGTTCCGCAAGAAATGGTGGAAAATATGGTGAATTCTGAATAATTTTCCAAGCATGTGCAGTAACATCAAAATTATGCAGAGTCCTATTCTTATTAACATTAGGCAAGTAGTCTAATAATACTACTTTTGGTGATGCTTTACCTAAATTTAACATATCTATAGCCTTTTTTTATTTAAAAATTATCTGCAACTTTCCATTGAATAGAATCAGGAGACTCCATACAAACTACAGCATTATCTTTATTATAGTAGAATATTTTCAACATTCCTTTTGGGATTTTATAACCGGAAAGTCTTTGAAAATCGATCTCTCCTGACCCAATTAAAAAATGCTTCATTGAATCAAGATCGCTCTGCTTATTTACTTCTAAAACAGAGATGTCTTGTCCTTCAACTTTCTTTACAGATAATGTCCTATCATCAGAAAAATCAGCATAATTAGTGAACTTAACTTCTATTCCAGAATTCGTAATATAAAACAAATAATCATCTATCAAAAGCCCACCTCTTCCATCCCTAGCATATATTAAATCTGACCCCTGCCAAGTTCTACCTCTATTTGTTGAAAAAATTGCTCTAACTCCAAAATTAGAATCATAAAACATCATATAGGTTCCATCTGGCAACACTGTAGTAGAAATTATTCCGAATTCATCTCCATACTTTACCTGGCTATCTGTTGCTGTTGGTCCCAAAATTCTTATATATTGATCTTGCACTGTTCTTGTAAAATCATTATTAACGTCCCCATATTGTATGATATTTTCATTATCTGTCCATGATACACTCTCATTATTAACAAAACTAGCTGGTAAAAAAGGAGGACGATACATAAAACTTAATGGTGTCAATTGAGGTTCACTAGAATTGTAATCTGGATGATTACATTGAAAAAGTCGCCTTGAAAGCATCTTGGCTGAAATTTTTAAAAATCCTACATATTGTTCATTACCTTTAAAAGCCCTAACAAAAATATTTAAACTTTGAGTAAAATCATCATAAAAAGATGATAAATACTCTACCCCATTTAATAACATTGTAGAATAAGGACTTGAGTTAGATACGTTGTGTTTTATCATTGAAGGAGAACCCCAATAATAACTATCATTAAAAGACCCAATCGCCATAACAGCAAATTGATTCGTCCATGATGTATTATTACTAGTAGAATTATTAAGATAAGTATCACCATCAATAAGATTAAATGACCTAATTTTTTGCCCATAAAGCATCATTACTTCTCCATCAGCAAATTTTAAAACATCAAAATAACCAGGGTCATCTAATGTCTGATTGTCATTAATATATTGAACAACTACATTATCTATTGCATCCCCTTCATTAATATAAATAGGACCGTCTGATGTTTTTGCCGCTATATCAACACTTAGTTCTTCAAGATGTTGATTTCGTCCCTTCTTATAAATATATACTGGCGATACAATATTGTCTTCAGAATCAGTATAATTAGAACTAGAAACACTTCCAGGTGCATAATTAGCCATTCTTAACATTTGCAAATCAACTACCCCATCTCCTGAAACTACAAACCCATGAATATTATCTTTACTACCTATACCAAAAAGTAATGATGGAAAAAACTCAGAAATAGTTTGAGAAGTGACAGTATTGTTATCATTTTGAACATTAACTGTGATTGTAGCACTGGGAGTTGTCGCTAATGGAACTTTAACTAAAATCCTCCTTAATCTCTCCCTACCACTATTAAGATTAATAATATTGTTAGAAGGATAAACATTTTCAACAGCAATCGATTCCCCTATAACTATTTCTGTCTTTCTTGGATATTCTTTATAATCCAAACATCCTCTTCTAATAGTCATCTTTTTAGTAACCGGATCTTGAAAAACAACCCAATCCTCATCTCTCATAACATGTAAAAGAGACGCTATTCCTCTTGCTGTTCTTGGGGTCGTAATATATAACCATTCTCCTATTCGTGAATGAGCTGATCCATCCATATCTACTCCAAATAAATACCCCTCGCAACAACCAATCCTTGTATTTAAAGGAATATTTATACTATAAGGAGGTGCAAAATACTCACCATCTAAACAAATTTTATTAGCAAGTATATATTGTGGTAATTTGCCCTTTACACCTGCTCTTGCTATAATATTAATAGTAGATGATTTTCGAGAACCAGTAACTGTATCATAAGGAGTGTCGAAACTAATATACGCATTTGTACCTTGTAAACCCTCTACTGGTTTATCAAGGGTTACTGCAATTGAATATGATTCTCCAAATTTTGAAGGATTATTCTCTATAAAAACAATATCTGATATAGAATAAGTATTTTGCTCATTATTAGCTATTAATTTCCAATTCATTTTTTTATCATATTGTTTTGTCGGTTCTGTATTTAAATGAACATGAGTTTGTCTATATCTACTAACAAAATTATTAACATCCATATCTGGAGCTTTATATATCCTATTAAAACTAGTCCACGAAACAGAACTGTCGCCTTCTACTTCTATAAGAAGAGTTGTAATATCGTTAGAATTAATACCACTAGATATTATTTCTCCTTCATAAATACCTCTTTTCTCCCAATCTGAATAACCATCATAATGTTCTGTAATCATCCATGCTTTTTGATTAAGAATAGAATAATTCTGATTTGTATTTGGATCAAATTCGACCCAAGACCCATCTGCACTTTTTTTTGCAACATCTATTATAAGAGCTTCTGGGTGATCTAAAATTTTATACAAACGCCCATTACTGCTTAAATACGCCCCTTTTAAACATGGGGCGTACCAATTATGTGAATCTGCCCATGCCCCATTACTCAATTCTACTCTAATATAATCAATATCTTTATCTGCTAACCAGCTATTATAATTACTTAAAGTTGCTTGCTCTCGTACTTCATATTGCGTAACTCCATCTAGTATTACTTCTTGATACCTAATGTCATTCTTGTAAACTCTTGAAGACTTTGAATTCCCTAATCCATAAAATGCCCAATAAGAATCACCTATATTTTTCATAGGAACTCCTGAATTGGCAGGAATTACAGTATTATTATCCTTATAAATATATACCCCAAGAAATTTACCTTCTTTGTATGGCTTAATATGAGTTGTAGTATAAAGATTTAATCCACTATATGGCCCAGAAGTCTCGTTTTCAGGCCCTTGCCAAGTTCCACTTAATAAAAATGGATCTTCTATGCACCATACATTATTCATTTGATAAAAATCACCTGGAGAAGGAATAATGTCTTCAGGATCACTAATAATAAAGTCCCAATTTTCTTTAACCCCTACAACAGTTACAGTTACCGTTGTTCCATCTGGTTTGTAAATAGTTAATAACTCTCCATTAATATTAATATTGGATGAAGTTGATGATGATGAAGTTGATGATTGGTCTATATCAAGAGTAAGAATATGTTCATTATTTAATTTTCTATACCTTACAACTTCTCCATGATTAATATACATTTTATTGTATTTATAATTTTGCATTAATTCAATATAATAATTTATTAACAATTCATCACTTAAAGATCTTACTCCTTCTAATATTGGAATATTTAACTTTATATACGCTTGATGCTTAAATGTATCCCCAATAGAAAACCCTGTCATTGGCCCATAATCATAAATAGTGCCTCTGCTTGTCTTTCCTGATTTTGCTAACCCTAAATCAATACTGTTAGGTAAATCAGATAATATATCAATTACTGCAAGCCCCCCTAATGCTCCATGTAAAGTCCCTCCTAGTCCCCCACCTAAAGAAAAATTAGAAAAATCATCATCTTTAATTAAAAAAGTTATTTGACAATGATCCATTAAACTACGAAGCCAAAATGCAGAGGCGGGAAGGTACAAAGGAGCCATTGGAATATCAGGAACTATTATATTATCACCTTCTACAGGAATAACATTTCTATTTAGATCCCACTCATTCCATCCAATAGGAGCTGGTAAATTAAGATTTGGCATGATGAATAATAAATATTAAACTTAAACTTGAACTTAAACTTGAACTTGAACAGCAGGGGTGTTTCCAAGTATATTTTCTATATTGCTGAGTTTGCTATTCATTTCTTTTAAAAGTGCATTAGTAGATCCCATTTGGGTTCCTCCTCCACCTTCTCCCCCAAGCGAATCAATACCTGTTCCAAAAGCCTCCGCTCCATATGTTGCTTTTGCTTTTTCGGCATCTGCTTGTTGGGTCTCGGTTGCGTATTTTTGCTGATCTTTACTTCTTCGACCATAACTTGCTACTGTTTCACCTTTATAAACTGGCCCTCTTTGAGCTTTTGTTTTTGTAGCTAATAATCTTGCCTTTTTCATTTCTGTATATTGTTGATCATCTAATTCTCCAAAATCAACACCATGTAATCCTTGCATTGTAGCTGATCGATAAATATCTCTTGGTCCTTTAGCCCCTTTTGCCCCTGCTCTAAATTGTTGAGCTGTAGATTGAACTCTTTGTTGTCCTGGAGATAATTTTTTTCTGGGTTCTAAAGCAAAACCAATATCTCTAATACCCCTTTGAAGAGAAGTTCTTCTTCGTTTACGTTTAGCTGCTTCTTCTTTTTGATATGTTTTTCTGAGTCGTTCCTTTGCTTTAGGAGATAGATTTTTTTTAGCCATTCCAGATGTTTGACTAAAACGACCTTTCCTTGTAACATACTCTGCCTTATTATAATCTTCTTCCCACTTTTTCATGTCTGCTTCGCCATGTTCTTTTTGGTAAGCTTTCTCATTCACACCAATCTTGCCCAATTGACCTTGTAATTTTTTTCTTCTATTCTCTAATGATTGTTTATACTTTGAAGACTGAGTTTGAGCTTTATCTTGCCCTTGTCTCTGAGCTGTATCTCTATCAATTTTATCTTTACGCTGTTTCTTTCTAAAACCAGAAGCTTGCAGACCTTTTTTTAAATTTTCAGCTATTCCTGCCCCTTTAATATTCTTATTTTCCTGATAAAGAGGGTCCTCTGTACTTCTAAAATGGACCTCTCCTGTTTGGTTATAAGCTTTTTTTAACGCCTGATATCTTGGTTCTTGTAATTTTTTTAATGCACTTTCTTTTACCCGTATTTGTTTTCTTGCGTCTATAAGTCTTGGATCAGATTCTTTAAAGCTAGAAACCCTCTTTTCTAATCTTTTAATTTCTTTAGTATATTTATTTTCTTGAGCTATACTTTTTTCTGTACCTCTATATGCTGCATGTAGACTCATTCTTTCTTTAGATATCGACATATCTTCTGCACTAACACCTGCAACCCTTCCTCTACCTACATTTCTAGTTCTTCGAGAATCAGTACGTGCATAACCAGGAACATTCATACGACCAGCCATTGTATAGCCACCTGTAGGGTCTGCTACTTCTCCTGCTGCAGAAGCGGATTGGTCCCTAGCAAATTTACTGACACCTGCTATATAACCTGGGCGAGGTGCTTCCCTTGCAGGTAAACTATGTGGGTCACCTACAAAACCTTGCATAACGTTACGACCACTGTAACCCATTTTTTTAAACGCGCTAATTACACCTTTTTCTGTTCCTTCCGAAGCGCCTTCCTTTAATGCGTCTTTATCTCTTTCTCCTGCCGCCACTCCAGTCCCCATCCTTGACCCCTTTGTACTCTCCCCTCGCATTCTCTTTTCTGCCTCTTCTCTAGATTCTCCATATTTATAAACTCTACCAAGTTTTTGTTTTTCCGCTTCTGCTTCAATATTTTTCTGAAGACCACTTGTAGTATGTTTATAAGCTACTTCTGTACCTACACCTTCTTTAGTCAATGTTTGTTCTTGAAGTCCACCAAGAACCATAGTATTTAATTTAGCTAATCCCGTTACATCCTTTACGCCTTTCATTAATTGAGTAACACCCATTTCTTGAGTCCCGATAATCTTTGAAAATTCTCCCGCGCCAACAGCCATTTCTCGAATCGCATCAAGATAACCTTCTCTAACCTCTTTTGTTAAATTATATATCTTTTGCTGTTGTTGCATTATTTCATTACTCTTTTTAGAATGATTTTCAACATATTGTAAAATTGATTTTTCAGCAGCCTCTTGTTTTCCAGCAATTTTCGTTGTATCTGTTGTTTCGTTAGCTATAACGCCTTTTATTCTAGCTATAACTCCTTGTACCTCAGAAAAATTCTTAGCATTATCAAGCTGATATGTCATTTCTGCAGAAACTCCGTGATCAATATCTAAATTTTTTCTAGCATTCACATCATACTGTTTTAATTGATTAATTCGTTCAGCCGCTAAATCCACCTGTTTTTGCATCATAGTTACACTAGCACCCAGACCAAATTGAGCTGATTCCATTAATTGTCGTTGAGTATTGAGACGTTGTTCAAAAATAGAATTGTATTTTTCCTGCTGAGTTACTATATCCATATTGGCTGCTGTTTCGGCTAACGTTACGTCTCTTGATTTTCCTTTAGCTGTTGTTGTCGCATCAGTTATTTGGCGCTGAAGGGACATTATACCCAGAGATCTTTGTTGAACTTCTAAAATCTTTGTTTCCATCTCTAATCGTTTGTCTTCAACTTTTTGTTTCCTTTCTTCAGGATCAACTGTAGCAGCTATTTTCTTATCATGTTTTAAATCAACCTCTTTTCTTATCTTTTTTACCGCTGGCTCCTCAAGGGCTGATAATTCAGAACGAACTCTAGAAAATTCCTTTTGCATTTCTTTAGGATCAGCATTTTTGCCAAAGAACTTAACCTCTATTCCTGTGCCTTTAGTTATCTCTTTAGCTAATACAGAAAGTTTACCTACATTCTTTAATGCATCTTCAGCTACCTTTGCAGCTTCTTTTTCTTGCTGTAATTTTTCAGCCAAAGCGCCTTGTGTTAAAATTCCTAATTCTTTTGCCCAACCAATCTGTTTAGCAAAATTTTGTGCAATTTGATTTTCTAAACCCAGTCGAACTTCTAAATTTTTACTAATTCTCATATAGTCTAAAACTAATTTTGCAGCCTCTTCTCGCTGTTCTCTTTGAGTTTTTAATTGTTTAGCATATGATTTCTCTGCTTTGGAAATATGAATATAAGCCGCTTGTTCATAACTTATACCTGCTTTTTTTGCTTCATTTATATTTTTTTCAGATTTTACAACCCTATCAACAACTCTATGAAATTTAGATAGCACTTTCATCTCTGCATTTTGATACTCTGCAGTCCGCCTAATTATTCCTGTTTCTTTATCTCGATATTTATTAAGAATCTTTTGAAATTTTATATCCCCTTTTAAATAATCTTGTTTGGCTTTCAAATATACTGCTGAGCCTTCTCCTCCCGATCTACTTTGTACCTCTGATTCATACCTTCTTTCTTTTATAGCCGCTACAGCCGATTTACCTGCGGTTTTAAAATCTTCTTGAATTTTAGCAATTATAACAAGAGGATGGGAAAAAAACATTTTAAATTCACCAATAGCGTTAACAAATTTATTGTTTGTTTCTGTAGCGTCTTGGAATTCCTTATCTATTCGTTTCTTTGTTTCTTCATTTGTAAAATAAGCAACATCTGCTAATGCATTAGTAGCAAGTGTCAATACTGCTGCGGCCCCTCCCATTTTCAGCGCTCCTTTTGCAAATCCAGCTAATGGGGCTTTCAATCCTTGTACACTTTTTGTAAATCCACTTACAGGGGGCAGGGCTGATTTAGGTATTGGAGGAGGACTACCTGAAGGCGAAAACTGCCCTTTTCCTGTTTGAAAATTAGTTAAAGTATTTGCTGCTCCCATTGCTCCTACCGACCTAACGGAATTAAGCGTCATCTGTTGCTTGATTAATCTTCCAATAGTAATAAAATTCTTGTTAGCTGCAATATCGATAAGGCCAAAACTAGCTGCGGCCATTGTTGCGGTTCCTGGTATAGCCTGAAGAAGTTTATAAAATCCTTGAGTTGTCTTAGCTAAAAGTTTTATAGCTCCTTCAGCCTTTTTACCCATAGCTAATAACGCATCTTCTGCGGTTTGAGCTACTTTAGCAGTCTCTTTGTTAGTGTCTAATAAACCATCTTGTCCTTCTCCTAAAGCAGCTTGAAACCTTATAACTTTTTCTATTTCTCCAGAAGCTGCCCCCATACCTAACAATACCCCAATATTAGCTGCCCCCATTGCTTCTGCTGACTGCATAGCACTTTTATTACCACTGTCTAATGCACTAACCATTTTTCCATGTGCAGATATAATATTGTCATAAAGTTGTGGCATTTTGTTTTGAATAGCCATAAAATCATTACTAACCTCTATAGCTCTTTCAACACTAGGCCCAAACTCTCTTTGTATAGCACTGGCTAAATTAGCGATTGCTGTAGTTGTTGGTTTTATTCCTAAATATGTTTTATGAATAGAATTTGCAAAACCAATAGCTTTAACTGTAGAGAATGTAGTATTTTTTTGAAATATATTCATTGCTTTACTTAAATCTGCAGTTCCTCTACCAGCAACTTTAGAAGTTCGCTTTAAATCAAATAAACCTTGATTATATTTTAAAAGAGTTTTAGTTATACTACTAAAAGTCAATGCTTGCGCACCCATAACTTGAGCGTACTTAGCTCCTATGCCCATAACCCCTTTAATAGTATTGGCATGTTCTTGAAGTTTAGAAATATGACCAGAAAATGTTCTTGTAGCTTTTTCAACCTCTGCATTAAGAAATTTTTGGGCTTCTGCAGCTTGTTTGTCTTTCTTTGCTAATTCAGTAAGAGATTTTATTGCAACATTAATGTTTTTGCTGTATATTGAAAAATTATGATTATTGTCTTTAATAGCGTTCTTTAATTGGAGAATACCTTCTACACCTTTTCTTGTAGCTTTTTGATATTCTAAATACGAACTTCGAACTTTACGAATTTTCTTTTCATAATCTATATAAGCTCTACCTGTTCCCTTAATAGCTTTCTCATTGTCTGCAAGCGTATCGACAAGAGAGTCAACAGTTTTTTCTAAACTTGTTACACTCTCTATAACTTTATCTATTTCACTCATAATTTCTCTTAATTTTTCTTAAAATGATATAGGTTTATAATGTGGAACTCTTGGTCTTCTCTGGGGGCCTTTTCGTTGAGAATGTATTCTCTCTTGCATTATATTAAATATCATTGACAACATCATTAAAACTGGAGGATGTAATAATTCTTCATCTGGGATATTTACTGGTTGAAATTCTTTTGTTTTAGATAATTCTTCATACACTTCATCTTCCGAAACATCTTGATTCATAATTTTAGAATAATCTACTTCTGGTTTTTGCTCGCGCTCTTGTTCTTCTTGTTCTGATACTGACTGTGCTCCTGCAAAATCCAAAGCCCCTCTTTTAATAAACTCATAATTTTGCTGAAGTTTACCTTCTCTATAATTTCTTAATACTTGAGTTGCAGCTTGTTCTGCCTCATAAGTATTCATTTTATTAATATCTACCGAAGAAATGTTTTGCCCCAATACGTTAGGTTGAGCCAATATCCCACTTCTTATTTTGCCAGCCAAATCAGAATTCCCTTGTCGATCCAAAGCATTAGCTACATCATCGCTAAATTTCTGCAACAAACCAGAAAACATCATAGATTGTTGAACTTGAATAGCTTTAGTTCCATAATCTTCTCCTGTATCTTCTGCAGGCTCTTCTGCAGCTTCTTTAAAGCTGTTCGCTACAACCAAAAGACTATCTAAAATAGCAGTAGTATCTTCAGGAGATGTAACTTTAGCAAATGGAATAATATAATCTTTAAATGGCTCTAATATAAAAGCTACCTCTTCTTCTCCTAATAATTGCGAAAACGTTGATATAATATTGGCAATCGGCCCATATATTTTTTGATTTTTAGGATCAAATAAAAGTGTAGAAATTGAAATCGGTTGACCTTTTCTATAAAGTTTTAAAAGACCCATAAGAGCATCATAAACCTCTGGATAAGAAAGTTTAGGTCTTAAATCTTTTACATAATTAAGCCATGTTACAAAATTATCACTATAATCTTGAGCAAACTTAATAAAACAATTTTCTACATCTTTATGTTGAGTTGTAAGATACAACATTTTTAGATCTTGTGAAAAATGATAAAAATCTATAATTTTTGAATTAACCATGATAACCTCTTAAATATAAATATGACCCTTATAAATTAATTCTAAAAAATATGGAAAATACCTTGACTTCTTTCTGAATTTATGCATAATAATCTTTATAAATATTAAGAAAGGAAATAATCATGACTATTAAAAAAAATATAAAAATTGAAATAGGGGTTATAACGGCAATCATGTTAATAGGTTTACTAAGTGGTAGTAAAGAAATGACAAACCTATTTAAACAAGATATAGGGTTTATTATTATGGGTTTTGGAGGTCTTTGGCTTATTGGGGTAGTTTTCCGTCTAAATGAATGGTTATATGCTTTTTGTAGTTTATTTTGCGCAGGAGCTGTATTTCTCTTTGGATTTGGTTTACATGAATATGGATTTTTTGCAGGAGTAGGTGTTCTTGGAGTTTTCTTCCTTATAGCTGCATACTTAACTAACCCTATTAAACCAAATGTCGCTATGTATTTACTCATATGCGGATTATTCCTTGGTGGTACTGGTTATAGTTTTCGATACGTTACCTCTCCAACAAGTATAGAATTAAAAGGATATGATCCTATTACATATACAAATGCTGTATGGACCGTTTCCCTTCAATACCAAGATGTCTTTATTTCTGTCCAAAATGACTATGGAGAATGGGAACCTAAAACAACAACTATAACATTAGCAACTATAACTGGGTCTGAAGAGCAAGCTTACTTAAAAGCTCACGAAGTAATTCCTCAATGGAGAAGTTATTTAAAAGCCAACAATGCACTTCCTCCATATAAAAGTTATAGTGATTTGTACATTATAGATATAGATGTTTATTTAGATTTATCTTCATGTCCAAAAGAATATAGAAAAAATTATATGTCAAGTGATAAGCTAGTTGGAGTTTATGCTAGGGAACACAGACCTTGGTGGACAAATTTAACCCAATACCATTAAAGTATTCCATCCATAGCTAATTCTTCTCTTACATCATAAAGAATTGCTCGAATAATACTAGGATGTAATGTCATTATATTTGTATTATTTAACTCTAAATCTAAACTCCACTTTCTGACTAAACAAAGAAATCTAACAAATTCTAATTTCATAAATTCTCTAATATTTAATTGATCTAATACAATATCTGAATTAACTTTCCCTTGTTCCGCAATTATATCACAATCTCCTTGGCTCGGATATTTTATTTTTAATTCAATAAAAGCGCAATCCTTAGTTTTATTAAAATCATCATCAACATTTTGTACTACCATCTTTTTTCCATCTCGATAATATTGAACTGTCACATTAAATAAATCATCTTCTGTGACAAAGGGGCTGATTATTTCTTTAATTACTTTTTCTTTATCTTTTTCTGGTTGATCTTTAACTTCTTTCTCTTCTTTTACTTCAATTTTTTCTTTCTCTTCTTTTACTTCTTTATCAATTTGCTTAACATCTTCTACAACTTTTTCTTCTTTCATATCTTGACTCATTTTTTCTCCTTATTGTTTAAACCTCTCTGTACGATCTTTTACTTTGACCACTTCCTCTACTTTGTTCTGATTTGAATTTATCAATATTGGCTTTTGTCTGTTGAACTGCATGTTTTTGATTTCGAACTAAATTAATTCTTTGTAATGTCTTATATGGTATTTTTGCTATTTCTTGAGGGGTCCAGTGAAACTCCTCCATAAGACTGATTTCCATTATTTCTCTTGCAGGTGCATGCAATTTATTACCCATGTAATAAGCATGTACCTGCATTGTCAGTTTTTTTCCTCTCCCTCACTCAAAAGCGAAAACGAATCATATATCAACAAAATTGATTCCCCAATAGAAGGGGCTAAATTATAAAGAGTCTTGTCATTTACAGGAACTGGCTTTCCATCTTTATCTTTTGCGTCCCATTTCTTAATTAATGCCTTTAACCTTGTTTCTTTATAAACTTTAAAACTAAAAACCTTTTCCCCAATACCTCTTCCATCATCTACCATTGCAGTTTCTTGAATATCGTTATAAAGACCCCATGTTAATTCCCTCATTGTTAATTTTAAAGATGAATACTTCTTGGCATCTTCTTCAGATAATTTAAGAGCTAAAAATTCCTTTTCGGAAATAGCGTCATAGGTTCGATCTTTTTTAGTATAGTATAATACAATATCTATCTCATCATCTTCTTTTATGAACATTTTATTCTCCTTTATATTAAATCTAACATTATTATTATACAGAAAGAAGTGAAATCACAAACGAAAAATTTATGATTTATTAGTGGTCTTTAGAACAATATAGGGAAATATAAAGAATATAGGAGAATATAGGGGAATATACCGGATAATATATTCCTCTATATCTAAATTACATTATTCCCAAGGGGCGCCAGTCTGATGTGTAACTCCTGTGAATCCTACTGTTGAAATAATAGGGCCAACAGAAGAAGCAGGTTCAACTCTATGAAATCTAACAAACATAGAAATACTTAAAGCTCCAATATTAAATGTCATTGTGCTAACATTTGCAGCAAGATAATCATCCCATGCATCTCTACCATCAAATAAAGGAGTATTGTAAACAGAAAGACTTCCTGTAATCGTTCTAAGGCCAGGAACTAACTCAAATGGAAACAAATTAGGTTGTCCAAGTGAATAAACTGTCTCTATATTATTACCAATAGTAAAATCAAAATTACTATAATTTAAAGTTGTAAAATCAACTTGGGTAACTGATTCGTCCGAACCTGGAGCAATTGCAACTCCGACTTTATCCCATGTAACTAATTTCTCTGATGGTTTTGTTCCAGCGATACCTAAATTAATAGGTGGGTTTACAGATTGCCATGCTCCTGCAGCCGTTCCTACAACATCAATTGAAAAATTAGAAATATCACCTGCCGCGCAAGAAAAATTCAAAGAATTAATTTGCATTTCAGAAAATGTTCTAGCTCTATAAATATTGCCACCATCTGGTGAACCGCAATAATAATAAAGAGTTAAATCATGTTCTACTAAAATACCGCATTCTCCATCTCTCTTACATCCCCATGTAAATATTCCATTAGTTGGATCAGCAAATGTCTCTGTAACAGGACCTGAAATACTTCCGCCAACTTTTATAGGGCCATAAACATAAGCGTCATGGTCCCAATCACCCATAATTAAATCAGGAGCATTAATTTCTTGACTAGCCGTTATTCCTGCGTCTCCAAAACGTATTTGTCCGATTGTATCAACATCAGCATATCCTCTATATCCTGGAAAAACTCTTGGATTACCCATTTTTACTCTCCTTTTAACTCTTAATTGCTTATTATTTTATTCAATATAAAATTATAATATCCTTTAATGTTTTAAAATTGCATTGGTAATTGCAATTTAACCCCACTACCGTATTGATCCGCTGTATGCCCATTTATATAATCGTAAACATAATCAACTACCATAGATTTGATATCAACATAAGTATTTGCAGTATTGGTTGCGCTTTGCTTATTGTCATTTAATGCTAATGAGTCTAAAGATAACATAAGTTTTACAGGAAGTTGAACATTGTCTGTATCTCTTGCTCCTGTCGTTATCTTGAAAAAATAATCAATATCAGTCGTTAATACACTAGTGTTAGAACCAGCTAAAATCTCCCCTTCAAAAGACAACGCAATACTTTTTGTTGATGGGCTTGTATTGCTATAAATCGAAATATTAACTGCCATTTTATTCTCCTATATATTTATTCTAACTAAAAACAAAATACCCTTGTTGTAATTAAGCACTAGAGCTACTTGAACTAGAAGACTCACTATATTGTTCTGAACTACTTGAACTAGAAGACTCGCTATATTGTTCAGAACTACTTGAACTACTTGATGAAGAAGAACTACTTGACTGTCCTAACCCAGCATCCTCCATAAAATAAGCAACATAATCATCTATTAAAGCTGTAAAAGAATCCGCTGTTCCGCCATATCCAGGAGGTAAATCACTAAGTGTCTTAACCCTAAATTCAGGAAAACTAGTCCCATCTGTTTTTTTAATACTTGTTGTTATTTTTAAATAATAATCCATCTCTCCATCACCATCGTCTAAAACAGAATTATATATGTCTACTGTAACGGTATAGATAGTATTATCTTCTTCGTGATAAATCCTAATAAGAGCCATTTTTTATCTCCTAAATTATATTTTCTAATACATCAATATATTAAACTATAATTTATTTCTTTTATTTAACCTTTATTCCCTTTTATTATTTTTAAAATTATAAACCACTAGAACTAGAGCTAGAAATATTAACTTCTGGAAAATAATCAACACCCTTTGACTTCTGAGGAAAAGTATGTTCTTCGACCTCTTTACCGAACCAATTAAGACGTGCAGCTCTAATCATCGCGCTACCTTTTTGAACAACACCATATTCGATATTATCTACTCTTGTATCATAAAAATATCTTTTATAACGAATTAATGTCGCATACTCAGTTGTCAAATAATTATATCGTAATGGCGTAATAATACTTGGATGTTGACTCAATGTAACACTCATAACACCACTACCATCAGGAACAACAGGTGTAACATTTAAAATAGCCAAATCTCTTTCAATTAATATATTGTCCTGTATTTGATAAGATTTTTCATCAATAAGTTCTGTAGAATTTTTAAAATTTTCTCTATTCTCAACTGTATCAGCTATCTTAACTATACTTGTTCCAGCTACAACATTATCTAAAACGGCAGTATCAACGTTATTAATATCGATATGTAAATCATCCATAAATAATTGATAAACAGCATCTGCATATTTATTTAAAATTTCCATACCTTCTTCAGTCTCTATATCTTTTCCATAAATAATAATACTTACTCTATATTCTTCAGAAAGCCCCCCTTGTATATAAATCCACTCATTAGATAAAGAAACTGGCTCAATTGCTATAGCCATATCTTCTGTAGGAATAACCTCTCGATCTCCATAATAGACTCTATTTTCGTACAAAGGGGCGTGCCCAATAGTTTTTTGTATAAATGTATTGTCTGAAACATACCAATCACTTACAGTATTAGCATATAGTAATATTGTTCTTGTATCTACAATTTCTTTTATTCGAGCATATTCATAAATATCATAATGAGAAGTTGAAGAATAATTTTCATTATTATATCCATAATCAATTAAAACAATTTCCTGGTCTGGTTGAAAATGAAAAGAATTCTCAACCTTTACAATATTACTGGTAAGAATATTTGCAGATACATTAGTTTTTGCAATAATATTCTTATTAATAAGATCCATAAGACCTCTAACTACTTCTACAACCGCCACACTAAACCCCTTCTGTTATTTTTTTAATTGCATCTTTAATAAATGCTATATCTGGTTGCTTTTGATCTTCAATTAATTCTTCTTCACTACTTCTCATCCTTGTTAAAGAAACAAAAGATTTAGTAGATAATTTATGTTCACTATTCTTACTATTTTCGCCATTTTTTATATCTTTATTTTCTTTTTCTTTTTTTATTATTATTCTACTAATATCGCCTTGTAATTCTTTAAAACCATTCAGTAATTTTTCAAATGCTTCCATCTTACTCTATTCCTTATTCTTTTTCTTGACCTTTCTGAACTTCTGCAGGCGAGCTATAAGCATCAAGCAAACTTCCTCTTATAAATCTTCTACCTGTATGTTCTTGACCAAATAAAAGAACTTCTCCACTAAGAATGTCATCCATTGCATCTCTAGCTATATTTCTTTGAGTCTTACCATAATTACTAACATCTGGACTCTGCTCTGAAGTATAAAGTCTGTCTAGTAAAAACGAACATGCAAGACGCGCCGTTATAAGAGGAACTGGGTCGGGATATTCTATAATACTTACTTTAGTTACATCAGGCGTATAAGTACTATTAACACTATCAACTACAAATGAAGTCATACTTATTACTTCAGTTATTGTAGAATTTTCATAACCTGTTTTATCTTGTAATCTAATTAATTGGCCTATCCCAAACGAACCACTATCTCTAACTGTTACTGTAACATTTGTTCCCGCTGTCACTATTGCATCTAATTCTGTTTCGTAATTTTTAGTTCTTCTAAGAGGGCATGCATAAAAAGGCCTTAATCTTGCATCTACATACTGTTGCCCATATTCAATATAATATTTAGCTTCATTTGGTGTTATATTAGATCTTTTTGAACTAGTTCTCCCAGGCGTTGGGGTTCCTATATTTTGATCTCCAATAGTTACTTTTTCTGGCAAAATCCTTCTAAGATCTTCTACACTACAATAAGACATGATTATCTCCTTTTCTTATTGTGTTATTCTTATTTTTTATCGAAAACCCTTGATAAAAACAAAAAAGGCGTTGGAAAATATTTTCCAACGCCTTTATAATTCAATATAATTATATTATTTTTTATTTAATTTTGCATAATCTGCTTGCGCTCGTATAGATGCTCCCTGAGAAACAGAGTGAAATGGGTTTGAAGAATGCCTTGTTTGATAAATTTTAAACGGAATATCTGATTCTTTCAAATTAACATTAAATTTATCACAAAATCCCTTGGGCATTGACGACCCTCCCGCAATTACTATTTCTATTTCTCCATCCATTTCACTACTTTTTTCAACAAATTCTCTACTTACCATATAGATAACCCTATTAATCATTTCGTCATAATAAATTGACAATGCTGCTTGAACCCTGTCTGACATATCTACATTAGTTAAATCAAACATTTTCTCTTTTGCTTTGACAATTTTACTTTGTGCCATCCCTGTAACCCTAGAAACTTTCTCATCAATATCGTCGCCGCTTTTTGTAATTGCAAAACTATTAAGCTCTAACCCTTTATACATTAAAGCTATATTAACCATCCCTCCTCCAAAACTCAAACATATCCCACTTAATGGAACATCTCCTTCATCTGATTTCATTAAAGGGTTACAATCATAAGCTACACACATTGCCTCATTTACAGGCTTGGCGCTATAACCTAATTTAGTAAAGAAATTTTGAAGAATCATTTGATGAAATGTATTATCAATATCTTTATCTAATGGGTTAGCTGGCACAGAAAATCTCAATGGCTCTCCTTCAACAATAGGCTCTCCAACAACCGCCTTTATAATGTAAAATAATAATTCTGATGATTCTTGAAGCGAAGGATTAAGTAACCCATCCTTCATTGGCCTTATAATCTCCCCTTTACCAATTGCATTTACAAGTTTTAAAGCATCTTCTCCTACAATATAATATTTATTATTAACTTTAACATATAAATAATCACTTCTTTCTAAAAGATCTGCTGACTCATCCGAAACATCTAATGGATAAAGCATGTCTCTATGAAATCTATTTACAAAAGTACCATCTTCTGTTTGACGTGCAACTACAATATTACTAGTTCCAACATCTACCCCGCATCCTGGCTTAAATTGTAATTTTTTCTCTTTTTCAACTTTCTTTTCTTTCTTTTCTTTCTTTTGTTCTTTTGGAGCTTCTTCACCCAATATAAAATTCATATCATCTGCATTTTGTGTATTATCTGTCATTTCTCTCCTTTAATCTTCTAAACCACTTAATATATCTATTGTTTTACCTGTAGCATCATTATCTTTCTTTGTCTTTTTTACCTGGCCAAGATCATCAAAATTAGATTCGCTATTACCTCTTTGTACTACCATTTCCTTAGCCATCTTTTCTAATGACCCACTAGCATCAAACTCTTTAAACTTATCCTTATTAATAGAAGTATCATTGATTTGAATTGAATTGTTAGAAATTTTACCACTAATAGCTTCTATAACTGCATCTGCTACCGCTTTAACATCTAATTCTTTAACTATTTCTTTTTCTATAATCTTAGTTTTTTCAACAGTTTCAATAGTTTTGACAGTTTCAATATGTCTGCCAGGTTCTGGTCTTCTTTTCCCATTAACATATTGCATTTTACATCATCCTTATTAAAGGTAATGGGGAAGCTTCTTGTTTTTCTTTCCATCCTCCAAAATCAAATACATTGATATGTTTACATTTGGTATTTCGACAATAAAACCTAACCTGTTTTTCTACAAAATCAAATTCCATAAAAGCATCTTCTTCAGTGCCTATAGAAACAATATTACATTTCTCACAAGTACAAGATATTCTCATAGTATTGTCCTTTTAATTATTATACAGAATGTGGTGGGAAATTAAGATAAATATCTCTTAAGATTAAATGCGGCTTGTTCCATTGGTTGCGCTGGTTGTTTCAAAAGATAATCAATAGCTACTATTTGATTTTGATAATGGTCTATATCTTTCTTGGCTGTAGGTACTGTAGATTTTTTAAGCCTATTAATAGATTGTTGAAGATTGTATTTTTTACTTTTTAAACCTTGAGATGGTAATTCTGCTTTAAATCTTTCTACTTCTGTTTGTTGCTCTGAAGTCAATGTTGATGTTTCTGGAATAACTTCTGGAGACCCTTTTTGTACTACTTCTCCTTGTGAAACAGATTCTGGAACTTCTACCTGTTTTTTTACTTCTGGTCCAATTACATTTACATTATCTGACCCTCTTTGAACTTCATATGTTTTTCCATCAACTGTTGCAACTGCTATTTCCCATCCT
>Ga0164315_10000641_pt1 | contig 24876 bp, 49 predicted proteins | sample GuaBasSedimGuay6_FD_113737 | JGI IMG/M metagenome (GOLD analysis project Ga0164315, IMG submission 113737) | Subseafloor sediment microbial communities from Guaymas Basin, Gulf of California, Mexico - Guay6, Core 4569-2, 0-3 cm | ecosystem: Environmental > Aquatic > Marine > Hydrothermal vents... | reverse complement strand
ACGCTCAGGCGAGCAACGCGAGACAAGCAATGCGTAGCACGCTCAGGCGAGCAACGCGAGACAAGCAATGCGTAGCACGCGAGACGAGCAATGCGAGACGAGCAATTGGAGGTCAGTAAGATGGCATGCTTCGCACGCCGTAAATCTACAATAATAAGGAGAAAGAGTTATGGCAAGAAAAACCTTTATAACATGTCCTGACACAAATAAACTTTCTTTGTTGGTGGATTGTCACAGATGCCGTAAACTCATCCAAGCAAACTACAGACTAGGCAAAGTTGAATGCGTTAGCACGCTTGACAAGCAATGCGTAGGCAAGCACGGTGAGCCCCATAGGTTTGCAGAAATGCTTACAACGGAGGACGTAACGTGATGGTGAGATCCATAAAAGAAATAGTAAGGAAATCTAGATTTGCAGGCAAATTTGTTGAATGTCCTATCAAAGGAACACTTTGTTTGGCAGAGGAATGTTTTAACTGTAAACATGTTGACGATGTTTCTTCTTTATACAACCACGTTAAATGCGTCGAGAAAAGGAAGAATGAATATGGTCAAGTAATACAAGTTATGACGACCAGTCTTCCTTTACTAGACGACCAAAAAGTAACGTAGAGGATAATTATGCACGTGCTTTGCATGGCGTAATTTTTATCGGAGAGAAAAAAATTATGAGTGATAAATTTATTAGTACTCCTCGACCTTTATATGAAGAATCTGAAAAAAAATCAAACAAGAAAAAAGAAGTTTTACATGCGGGGAGTAAGACCTCGGGAGTAGTCATAACCGTTACTAAAGAAGGAATAGAAATAGACGGTTACTATGCAGGTTTTTCAGAAAAATCACCGGTATATGGAAATTTGAGAGTACCGGTATACATAGCTTGGGATGAACTAGAAAAGGTAAAGACCAGGCTCTCTAAAAAAAGAAGATGGAAGAAAAACGAACCGGATCATTTTGATGACACACCCGACCAAGACTATCTGGATACTCTACCGATTGTCCACATCAACGGTAGCAAATACTATATTGATGGAGAAAGACGGGAAAGAAGATCAGTCGTTACTCCTAGACAGGTGTATAAGTTTTAATACAGCTTAAACGGTCTATACACAAGGTACAAATTTTTAAAAGGAAAAATTATGCCCGTGCTTTGCACGCCGTAGTTTTTAAAGGAAGTAAAAACTATGATCTATACCAGAAAAGAAATAAGAGACTACTGGGAAAAATATCCTGTATTTACTCCTGAAAGTCTGCTACTGAACCCATTTTTTGTTCTATACAAAACAGAGTTCGTATCAGAAGCAGTGGTTGTAGCAGCAGTATTTATGTCTGAACTAAGTCTTCCTGTAGAAGATACGTATTACGACAAGGATAAAGAGTTAGTATTCATGAACTACTCTAACTACCCTAGAATGTATGAAGCAAAAAAACTCGCAAGAGATGCTATGGAATACATAATGGATGCAAGTCAGATATTGGAACTAACTGACGATAGTTGCGGTATTGCACTATTCAATGAAGACTACAATAATTTTGTGATGATTTCGTAATAAGTTACAAGAGCAAGCTATTGGTAAGAAGGAATAAAATGGTAAGAATACTAACAAATTTTGCAACCAGCGAACGCCTCGGGATGTCAGAAACTAAAAACTACGAAAAAATATGGGTATGTCAAGGCTGCGGAAAAATATACGAAACACACTATGGATTAAGGTTTGCATGTTTTGAATGCCAGACAGAGTTTCCTGATGTGTACAGTTTAAGAGACGATCAATGGAAAAGAGTATTGTGGCATATATCAGAAGAAAAATTCAAAAGAGATTTTTACAGTAAAGACAACCAATATTGGGGGCGCGAGTTTAATGATTAGAATGAAATATAACGGAAGATTAAAACATTATATAGGTGGTGGTTCACCACCAGAACTTGCAAAAGAAGCTACTTGCCCTCATTGTAAAAAAACTACAAAATATGTAGCAGTCTGTCCTATAGTCTGTGATCACTGTGATGATGTACTTCCTCCGTTCAGCGAACTAATTCAAAGCTATAAAGCCAAAGTTATGTGGCATTTAGATCTGATAAACTAAGACAGGAGTAAAAGAATGCTACATATAACCGAAGATGAAATGAGGGGCTGGTTTATGCGTTGTCCTCAATGCGGAATAAATTTATCCGTGTCAATAAATCGAGGCAGGTCGTTTAAGTGTATCATGTGTGGCGGTATAATACCAAGCGCGATAGGATTAAAGGAGAATGTTTTGATGCGTGTTGCTTGGCATAAGTCAAAACCTCAGAAAGCAGGGGCACCATTAACAATAACCAACGTGTCTATGATGGCACACGAAATCTTTTAATCCTAGGAGCTGTTATGCGATTTAGAATTCTTAAACACAGAGGTGATAAGTTTGAGGTTCAAAGAAAGTCGAATTGGTGGCACCGTTGGCAAACAGAAGGAAAGTCTTATCCTAACATTGAAGCAGCAAAAGCAGTGGTTAGGAGTTATGAACCACACATGAAACCGGTAGTGGTTTCTTAAGGAGAATAAAATGGTATTTAGAATTTTCGATGATATAATTGACGCCGTTGGAAAAGTCACAGGTTCAATACTCGGTGTATCAATAGCAGTAATAGCAGAAGCATTATCTATACCAGTCAGGTTTGTTAAGGAAGCTAAGGATGCAGGCTGTGAAACCTATGATGAAATTCGTGACTGGTATCAAGACAATATGGGGTGGTAGCACAACAAAAACTGAAACTAAAACATCTAAAAGAGGTGTTATATGCTAATTATTTTAGAAATCATTTTGACAATATGGGCGTGGAGAAAAGGATGGGGAGCTAAAGCCCTCTTACCGGCTGGTATTATACTTGGATTCTCATTTCTCGTGGGAATATTCATTGCAGTTGCTAATGGTAACATAGACGCTGTAAAACCTATGTTTATAGTACTTGATCTCGTAATGGTCGGTGTTCTTACCTACATGATAGCAAAACCTCCGGTAACTAACATAGTTCCTGAAGTCTTAGGGGAAGAAGAGAACTTTAAACTGGAGTGATTGGTGCTGGTATGGAAGAAATCAGTTTAACTAAGATAAGTAAAACCGGGTGGAAGGTGATGTACAAAGATGAAACATCTGTCTTTGTGCATCTGATGACAAACGATACAAAGAATATATATGGATGTCCTATTTGTGAAGGTAATATAAATCCAGGCACAGAAATGTGGCACATCCAAGCCAAAGGAGGGCTGTTTCCTACAATATTTATACATAGAGCGTGTAGAATGGACGTTAACGAACAAAAAGTACCGGCTGAAAAAACAATAAGTAAGATTATAGACAGTTGGAAAAAAGCCTGCCGGTTAAAATTCTGGTTCGACTGGGAGATTAAGAAGTGGACCCATTATCAAGAAAAAGTATAACGGAGACAACATGAAAGTAGGCGACAAAGTATTTGTTTCGTTTAGTGAATATAAAATCGAACTTGTAGTAATACGGAAGGTGCTTAAAGATGGGGTAAGAGTTAATAGGATTCCAAATCCAAACCATATTACTAATTATTTCAATAAAGAGCGGATCTTCAGTACTAAACTTGAGCTTATCAGAGACTGCCAGAAAAGATTGGTAGACAAGATCAAAAAGAACGTTGAATTCTATAACATGCTGAATGACCAGATAGCAGACGCAATGCTAGAGAAACAAGATTGACTTATTAACAGATATGAAGGTGGGGCGGAAGGTTGGCTTAGAAGCAGCCATCCTCTAAAGAGTAGGGCGTAGACCTGCCACGGGTTTTATGGGTAAGATCGCTTGAACATGGTGGATACGTCGCGGAGAGTTGCGTATCGTATTAAATCTTACTACCGGGCTTCACAAAGTCTGCTAAGGCAGGAGTGTTTTCGGTAAAGTGGAAGAGTACCCCGTAACTGGTAAGGCTTGACCCCCTTTTGGCGTAATAGCACACCGCCCCACTTTAATTTTAGGAGGATATAATGGCCGATAAAATTACCAGACGACAATACAACAAAGAGTTAATCCAATGGGTAAAAAGACACCATTGGAATAACTTGGAAAAAGATAAAGATTTTATTTTGAGACATCTAAGGACGTTCGTTGGTGATGACACGATAATATATCCAGAAATTAAGTCTAGCTTGCCCAACCATTTAGCTGGTGATTAAAACATTAAAGTTATCATCTTATAAAAAGAGGTATAAACTATGAGACAAAATTTTGAAATGACCCAAAAACAACTTGACATTATATTAAACGCATGTAAACCAGTACCATTAATAGCTCTCAATTGTGGGATGCCGACGAGTCCTCAAGAAAATGCAAATACAGCATGGTCAAAGATTGGAAAAGAAATGGGGTTTAAGCCTATGACTGTCAAGCCTAACGGTAAAGGCGACAGGTTTTTTTCTGCTGAGACAACGAAAGGATAACTAAAAGATTCACTAACAAAAAAGATTTTGGGAGGTAACGATGAATAAACTTAGCAATATTAGTTATTTCCAAAAAATAAATATTGGAGGTTAAAAACTAATGGAAATGCTGACAGCAACGAGAATCTTTAGCCAGGAATTCTGGACCTATGAGATTAGTGGTAGTATAGTTAGTATATACTCTATACCTATGTATATAAGAGCCGACTACCATGACAACGTGTGGATTAAATATGAAGATAAACTCATATGCACACCCGTTAATGAAGAGGTAGCCAAACACATCTGCTTAGAACACAATGCAAACGTGCTTAGTTATCATAAGAATAACGGCAACAACCATGACATATTTATACACTTTAAATATATGATTGGTTTCCTAGCTAAATATAACGCTGGGGGTTATCACAAGGGAATGAGTGAGATAATTGATATACCTCAAGATAATAATATAACATATATACGTACCAACTGGAATCATTGGATGGTGCCAAGATCCATAGAAGCAGTCTATCCCAAAATCATAGGAACTAATCAATTCATTAACGACTGTGCTTATCCTAATTGTTCCAGACGTTGTGAAAGGTGGTACCACTGTGATCTGAAAGTGGGGGAGTAATGTACGAGTCGAATGCGGAAGGATTAATGGTAGTATTTTTTATAGGCGGTCTGATACTGTGGGGTTGTGCCTACGGTATGTATGATGACTACCGAAACTCTGCTGAATACCAAGAAAAGATGGATGCTAAGAACTGCAAGAAACTTCTACGTAAAAGAAAAGAGGCTATAAAAAAAGCCAAAAAAGCAACCGCTAAAAGAAAGTTAAGAATTAAATCAGGAAAGATCACAGTGAGAAAAGTTTTCGGAGACTTTACTTACGGTGTATGGAAATGCCATGAATGTAACTTCAAAACCTTCCCTCAGGTAATAAAAAGCAAAAATTACTTCCTAGAAAGGAAAAACTGGGGTAAAGACAAAGAATTCGTACTTTTTCCTACATGTCCTTACTGTAAAACCTATCTTAGTTATTATGAAGATCCTTCGCTGGGAAAACTAAAGAGAGGTAGCTGGGACGGAAAGAAGTGGTTGGCTGATGAATGGGATGGTAAGTTTTGGATACCGACTAACAAAGAATGGGATGCAAAAAAAGCAGCAAAAATAAGAAAAGCATAACAACTATGCCTGGGTGGTGGAATTGGCATACACAAGGGACTTATAGATAATTTGAGCCTTCATTAGGAAACTCGTGAAGTGGACACCGCTAAAACGGGGAAACCTTAACAGATAATGCTGATGGCAATCCCGTGCTAACCGAAAGGTGAGTGTAGAGACTTTACACGGTGCATCTAAATCATTTATGACATGATGAAGAGAAAGTCCAGACCACAAACACATTGTATATGTGGCAGTGAAAACTGTAGTTGGTAAGAAAATCCCTCGGTCTTAGACCGTACGAGTTCAAGTCTCGTCCCAGGCACACGTTTCTAGCTGGTATAGCTTAGATGGGAAAGCATCGGAGAATTCCGTGGTGATCGTAGGTTCGAATCTTACACCGGCTAAAGGAGAAACAAATGGATAAAAAAACAAATGCCGGTAGTTATGGGAAGTATAATATTATTTTTAAGGTAACAGACAAGTACGGAGAGCCTACAGCTTACTTTCATACGTGGACAGTTAAAAACAAAGACAAGGTTTTGGCTCTACTCAGAGACGTACTTCCTCCAGGAGTAATTGATGAGATGGTTGAGAAAAAAGGCAGGGCTACTATAAAAATACATTCATTCACTGATCAATCGTGTGGTTTAGATCATTAACAATAGGAGATTGTAATGGACATAGATAGTGATACTAGTTGTCTTTCGGAATTAAATGTTATTGGTGATTTAAATCTTTTTGGGTGCAAAATAACCTCATTACCAAAAGGGTTGAAAGTCGATGGTGGTTTAGATCTTAGAAATACTAAAATAACTTCGTTGCCAAAGGATTTGAAAGTCGGTGATGGTTTAAATCTTTTTGGGTGCAAAATAACCTCATTACCAAAGGATTTGAAAGTTGGGGGTTATTTATGTCTTGTAGACACTAAAATAACTTCGCTGCCAGAGGGTTTAGAAGTTGGGGGTTATTTAAATCTTTATAACACCGAAATAGCTTCGTTGCCAAAGGATTTGAAAGTTGGGGGTGGTTTAAATCTTTTTGGGTGCAAAATAATCTCATTACCAAAGGATTTAAAAGTTGGGGGTTATTTAAATCTTGGAGGTACTAAAATAACTTCGCTGCCAGAGGGTTTAGAAGTTGGGGGTAGTTTAAATCTTTTTGGGTGCAAAATAACCTCATTACCAAAGGATTTGAAAGTTGGGGGTTACTTGGACATTGGAGGTACTAAAATAACTTCGTTGCCAAAGGATTTGAAAGTCGGTGATGGTTTAAATCTTTTTGGGTGCAAAATAACCTCATTACCAAAGGATTTAAAAGTTGGGGGTAGTTTAAATCTTGGAGGTACTAAAATAACTTCGTTGCCAGAGGGTTTAGAAGTTGGGGGTAGTTTAAATCTTAGAGGTTCCAAAATAACCTCATTACCAGAGGGTTTGAAAATTGGGGGTTACTTGGACATTGGAGGTACTAAAATAACTTCGTTGCCAAAGGATTTGAAAGTTGGGGGTGGTTTATGTCTTGTAGACACTAAAATAACTTCGTTGCCAGAGGGTTTAGAAGTTGGGGGTAGTTTAAATCTTAGAGGTTCCAAAATAACCTCATTACCAAAGGATTTAAAAGTTGGGGGTTATTTAAATCTTGGAGGTACTAAAATAACTTCGTTGCCAAAAGGGTTGAAAGTCGATGGTGGGATTTATAAAGATTTTTAACAGTAGGAGTTAAATATGCCTCATGAAACGCAACCACATTAAGGAACAGCAGTATCTAAAAGAAAGGGTAATTACATCGAGGAGTGGTGAAATTAATGATGTTTTATACTATTGCTGTCCTCAATGTGACAAATATCTTCTATACAGTAATACTAAGGAGAAAACCATGTTTAAACGAGAAGCGTATTTTTTTACACATCCAAAAATAAAAGCTCCTAAAGTTATAAGAGCATTCTCAGAACATGGGGCATGGAAAAAAATGAGAGCGTTTATAATCAGTGAAATGTTTGGTGATTGGGTAATGGTTTATGATAGTGTCCCTGTGAATAAAGTCATGAAGGGAGTTAAGCTTAAATCTATTGAGGAGAAGTAAACAATGGCATATGACAGACTGACCTGCAAAACATGTGATATTGCATATGCATGTGAGAAAGGATCAACGCCCGGTACCTATGAATGTCTAAAGTACAAACGTGATATAGCAGAAGGTTGTACAACAGAAAAATTCTTTCTGTGTGAGGACTGCTTAAACGAAACAAACGTAGGCAAGTACTATACAGAGCATGGTGTATGTGTTAGATGCGGTAATAAAAACGACGGTAACTTTGTCACACTCGAAGATATTAAAAATTCCGATAAGCTAGGATTGGATTCTGCCGGAGTAGATTGGCACGGTGTTTTGCCCGCCTATAACGTAGCTTATCCAGGTACTGTTTGTCCTGTCTGTGGTTACAGTGGAATTTCCAGGATAAAAAGAGAACACATGAACAACGGTAGTAGCTCAGGTCCTGCAAGATATAAATGTAATGACTGTGGTGTTGGTCTTCGTATCATAAATAGAGGACATGAGCCTGTTATAAACACTGAAGATGAATTAAAACAGTGGATAGACAGGCACAAAATAATACTCAGGGTAGGTAATATGTGGCGTGCACGTAATAAATCTGTCAGATTATGCGCGAATGGAAAAACTGTTTTCTTTATGGATAGAGGCTACGAAGTTGTAGGAAAAATGCTTACAGCCTCTACCTGTAAAACACGTGACATAGCAGTATCCAAAGTTGTCGTAGACAAAATGCTGGATGGGTTCAGAGATGAATGCAGATGGAGGGTACGGTGATTAAAGTAAGAAGAAAATTAAGTAAAGAAGAATATCTCGACGTAGAAATAAAACCATACCGAGAAATGTTTCTTAGTGGTGTATTTGGAATATTACTACGCAACCGTGGAAAAGACGATAAGCACGTATGTTTTGAAATTTTAGGTGAAGACGATGGCTATTGGTTTTCTACAAACGGTACAGCTTCTTCAGCCTGGTTTGAAAATTTAGAAGGTGTTGTTGCAGAAGCCAGAAAATGGTGCGAAGAAAATTGTGAGCCGGATATCCATAACGACATCCAATACGGTTGGAAATTTAAATATTAATAACCTATGGAGGGTACGGTAATGTTCAACAAACTTCTATGTATACTCGGAAAACATGACTGGGAGTATAGTGGTAAACAGTATACTTTGGAGTGGAAACGATCATGTAAATGTTGCCCTAAAGAACAAACCGCATCTTATGACATGATGTACGGAGAAACCACGTGGTCATAAAAAGGAGCTCCGATGTTCGACAAACAAATCCACAAGGATGATTTCAGACTGAGGTTACTGTTAACCAACAAGTGTGATAAAAAATGTAACCACTGTCTCAATGACTTCCAGGTAAAAGGGAATGATTACCTTGATTTTTTATTGGCAAGCCAAGTCATTAATGATTATTGCTTGTTTATGAAAAAGAAGGGGCTCATACCACAAGTAGAATTAAGTGGTGGAGAACCAGGTCTGCATCCGAATCTGGACGGTATGATATCTTTTGCTCATATATCAGGCGCCTTTGTAAAAGTAAATACCAACGGTCTTGCTTTACATGTAATACCACAAGAGATAAGAGACCAGGTTGACTGCTGGCATGTGGGTGTTACCGGATGTGATGATGACATACTGTACGATATAGAGGAAGTCAACGGTCAGGCACAGTACGTTGTGACTTACGACAGAGTAATCTTTGGACTGCCTGCTATTGCACACTTCTACAGAAAAGTACCACTTAAACTGTTCGTGGATTTCTATGCTGACGGTAGCGATAAGTACGAGATTGAGAACTATATAAAACTCTACTCTACTATGTATCCAAATATTAAAAGCAGATACACGGGTGTTCAGGAAAATAGAGGAACAATTTGTAAGGGATGTAATAGAAAATGTATAACCTTGAAAGCAATATGGGTATTCCCTGACGGTACTATGTCTCTCTGTCCGCAGCATCAAAGAAAGAAACACATAATTAATATCGATTTCATGCCTGACACGGAGATGCTGTACAATCAACACAAGGTAGGAGATTAAATGGAAGATAAAATTAAATGGTGGGGCTATATTCACACGAATGGGTCACTACAGGTTAAACGCTACTTTGATAAAAGAGATCTTTCTGACGCTGAAGAGTCTCCGTTTGTGGAAACTGTGTACCAGCCTTTTGAAGCTTCAGGGTACGACCATGCCAGAAAGATTTTGAAGGAGAGATAGTATGGGCGGTCATCCTACAAACGGAAAGGTAGTTTGGGTATGTCCTAAATGTGGTAAATCAGCAAAGACTACGAATAAGGACTACATCCAGTATTGTATATGTACATGGTCAGATACCGGTAAATACACACGTATGAAATTGGTAAGGGGCATAAAATGAAAATATTCTCAATAACAGCAGGGTCATTTGAAGGAAGAATACCATGTAGACACGAATTTGATCTACCAGGAGATGACGAAGATGATGTTTTACAGGCAATACAGCTACGCTGGCCAGAACTGTATGACATAAAAATAGAGGTGAAACAATGAGCATATTCACAGGGAAAGGCTCCGTCCGCTTTACTATATGGTGTATAATGTGGTTAGATATAATAGATAGTATAGTATATATACTATCATTCTCATTTATCTATATCAACCTTGGTATGAGGGCAAGGTGTGCTACTTCTAAGTTCACCTTAAAAGCGTTAATGAGAGAAAGAAAAAAGAAAGGAGGATAACATGCCTATATTTATACTTGAGTTTGCAGTAGTAGTATTTTTGATATGGCTTCTTTGGACAAATCTTATGAGTGCCAGAGAAAACGCACCTCTAGATGAGGAACTAGAAGCTGAATTAGCAGCAGATGCGCTGGAGATGAAGAAAAGGGTGCTTGTTGCCAAACGGTCAGAAGTCAAGTCGTCAGAAGAGCTCAAAGATATTGAAGAGCAACTCCATGATCTGGAGAAAGGAAAAAAATAATGTCTATAGGTGAACTCACAATACCATTCCCAGCAGTAATAAATTTCTTCTCATGGGAAAACATCAAGAAGATGTTTAAGACTAGGACTGGTAATTTCCGTACATCAACACGTTGTATGTCTCTGGAAGACAACGAAGAAAAAGAATATTATGTTATCCAACAACTTAGTGCTATGATGGGGTGGATTGATTTAGTCTTGATACATACTTATCTAGCCTGTGGAAAATCAAGACGAACTACAGTCCCTTTAAGTTTTGACGATAAGAAAGAGGCTGAAAAAGAGATAGACAGAATAGAAAAGAGACTTCCAAGCATCGTAGAAAAGGTATTTCAAGGTGGCGAACTAGATCGTATTGTAAGAGAAGTGAGAAATATTTAACGCGCCGAAAGAGAAGAGATATAATGAAATGGTTTACAGGAGACTACCATCTGGGTCACAAAGCAATAATCAGAATTTGTAATCGCCCATGGAAAAATGAAAAACAGATGGAAAAAGAAATTATACATAATAGAAACGAATTAGTAAAACAAGACGATGAGGTATGGGAATTAGGAGATATAACCATGCTTGGTCCTGATCGAAGACCCTTCATCGAGAGTAGAATTAAACAGTTTAATGGAAACAAGCATCTTATTCTAGGTAACCATGACAGGTTTAATGCCTTCACTTATGTTGAAATGGGCTATATAACTGTACACACAGCCCTTAAAATAGAGATGAGGGGGATCACATTTGTATTATGTCATGATCCATCGGTATATGACGTTGTTAAAGAAGATAGCGTGTTACTATGTGCGCATGTACACGGTTTATTTGATGATCTGTTACCGAAAAGTAGAGTCATTAATGTTGGAGTGGATGTAAGAGATTATAAACCAATAAGCGAAGACGAAATCTTCGAGATACTGGAGAAAAAAGGGGGACTGTGATGAGCATACACAGTATTGGCAAAGAAAGTAACAAAAGCACGCCGTATTGTAAAGATTGTGGTAGATTGAAAGACGGTATATATGCCATAGTCGCTTCTCTAGTCAATAAGAAACCAGAAACAGCTTTAACTTTAGCTAGAGTTGCAATGCACGGTGGAAGTGTGAACAATCCACTTGATTGCGAAAGGTTAGGAAAAAGATTATATGGCAAAAGAAAAGGTTCATGAAAACTGTATTGGATGTAAGCATGTCACTGGCCAAGAAGAATGTGACGCTTATATAAAACCTTCTATCTTCTGGCGACACGGAAGGACTTGCACTCTTGCCAGTCATCACACGCTTACCAGTGATACTGAAAAGAAGGGCAAAACCCGAGTGGGTCAGCAGAAACAAAAGAAGGTAAAATGATAAAGGAGGTGGTGTGGTTATGTTTGTAACTTAATAAAAATGATTTTTTAAAAAATACATAAAATAAATACTGCCAGTAAGTGGTCTGCGGGGAGCCAGCAAATACAAAATCCCCGCTTACTTTACAATTATGTTCAATGTCTGTATTTAATAAACATTTCCGATCTATGCCGATCTATTGATAGATCATTCAGACATATTAATCGCTTCACAACAGAACCGTTGGTTTGTGGGGAGCCAACCAAACAAAATCCCCACTAATTTTATAATTATGTTCAAGGAGGACATTAAAATGGCGTTGAATCAGCCGAAGTCAAAACACCATAAGGATCACGGAGTACCAGAACCATCAACCGGGGTGTCAGAAACTGACCGTATGAGAGCCTTAGACTTGATGAAAGAGCCAGAAAAGGTCTTCATTTACTATGTAAGGAAGAAGCCCGAAGTGGCAGTCAACAGAGATGAGGAGGGTAATCATAGGGGATATAAACTCGTGAGAAGCGCACCTATTGGAGCACTCGTTGCTTTCCAGAATAAGGAAAAACCGAAAGATATTACAGTCGGTTGGTCCAGGCGTAACTCATCTGTAACTGAAAAAACGGTTATTGGGAAAAAGGACGGGAAAAAGAGAGTTAAAGTGATTGGTATAGAGCCCCTGCCTTTTACCAAACGTGACGCGGTGTACGTTGCAATACTTCGAGGGTTAACTGACAGTGTACAGTTAAGGGTAAGTAAAAAGAATGCCAAGACAAGCGAAGGTGTCCATATACCCAAAGATGTTGTTCGTCAGTTACCCCGCTTCGCTGAACGGATTGAGCCTTATTTTGGCTCAGATTGTAAGATAAAGAATGTCAGTTTCGGACAGGAGGACTAGACAAATGAACGGTATATATGAGATGGAAGAGGCACCGCTGACAATCGATACGGTGGTGGATGACCTCGAAGACAGGCTTTTAGCTGTCACATTTACGAACAAGGATGGTGGTCCAGTTTATCCTATAAAGACTAATAAAAAGGGTAGCAATATCGTTCTTGAAATGTCAGACGGTACCTCGTTCACACTCTCATGTGCGTGTACTAACACGCAGTAAGCAAAACAGACTGCATGATAACAGGAGGTAAAATGGAAATACTACTAGATTCGGACTCCATTTTATCTCGCTGACACATGTGTCTCATGTGCGTGCATATACAATAAGGGGCAGGCGAGGATTGAATATCGCTTGCCCCTTTTACTAATTTAGGAGGAGTAAATACACATGCCCAAGACAATCGAACTTGAATTAATCATTAATCCGAATAGCTTATACTCAAGCAACAATAAGCCTTCTATAGGGTTCTGCTCTAAAATAGCCAATGGCAAAGTAAAACAACTAACCGTCTTCCATACCTGCAGAGAGACACTTGTGAACGAATTTAGATCATTCGTAAGAGCGAGCATGATACCTGGCTCAGTAGACAGTAATACAAAACACTTATGGTCCAGAAAAAAGATCCCGGTTGATAAAGCCAGGCTCATATTCCTGAAAAGAGCAGATGCAAAAACGCCAGATACGGCGATGAAACGTAAAGCCACGTTCACTAAAGCCATGCGACAGGGAGTTAAGATGGCAAACCTCATCGAGGAAAATGCCGGGTGGTCAAAAACCAAGCTATATCCTGTCAAGATAACAAAGTGGCTCGCTCACGGCGGAAATGGTTATGCTGATGGAAGAAGGATAGATAATGAAGAAAAAGCAAATATCTATCTGACTGCTTTTGTTGTAGAAGGCACCATCAGATGGTTTAACTCACCATATCTACTCTCACTGTGGTCTTTGCTTATCAGAGCAGGCGCATTTCCTGCAACAGCAAGGATACGTACGCACAAAGGACTGGTAGATAAACTTACAACCGTAAGAAGAGACCATGTATTGAACAACAAAAACCACCTGGAAGGAAAAAGATGTTCCGGTCCTGATACGAATTTGATATTACAGTCTTTTGATGTCTGGACAATAATTACGAAATACTACAGCACCATCTTCAAAGGCAGAAAAATGACTGACAACTATGCCAAAACGGCTATGAAAGGATCTTATGTGGATTCGGAAGGTATACATGTGCTCAGTCAAGGAAAGGGTTCTGACCCGCTTATAAAGAAAAGAATCAAAGAAATCTGTACCAAGAAAGAGATTCCTTTAGATATTTACATCCAAAGGAAATATAAATAATCATGGACAAATGGAAAACAATAACGTTCGGTCAAGAATTTAAGGGTGGCCATCTTCACGATTTAACAAGTGAGCCATATATAATGGAACCATGGGCAATGAATATAGGTGTCTTATATAAATGTGGCTGGAAACTTAGAAGAAAGGTCACCTTTTACGGCAAAGATGTGTCATTCGTTGCGGGATTCGCAAGACACATGACCCTAAAATCATTTAAGTTTACATATCACCTTGTGTATGAGGGTGATAAGAAATGCTTAAGAATACCTAATTTTGAATTTTCGCCATCGAGAAAGGTATGTGATGGTTCAGATTGTTTTTATCATCATAAACTCGGGAGGACACTAGGATGACGAGCATAAAAGAAATAACTATAAACAAACCAATACTCATTATAATACTTGCTACTGTTATTGTAGCATGGGTAGGACTCGGAATGGTGAATGTTGACTCCAATAAATGTAAGCAACGTCTAGAAGTTGCTAAAGCAGAACACCGTATGTATGAAAAAGAGAGGGATATTTTAAAATCAAAGCTGACGCAGTTCGTGTACAACGAGGAAGTAGACAACCTAGCAATAGGAAAGGTACGTGACTATATACTACACTACTATAAGAAGACCCCTCCTATTTTTGCTGAGATCATCGCAATCAGCATTATAAAGAACTGCAATAAACATAAGATAGACCCTGCCGTTATAGTTGGTTTGATTGAACAGGAGAGTGCATTTAATCCATATGCGCTATCGAACAAACAAGCAAGAGGTTTAACCCAAGTACGTTTCACAGTATGGGGTGAGACATTAGGTTTACAAAACGCCTCACAATTACATGAGATTAATACCGGCATCGAATCAGGAATTAACGTATTAAAGAAATATCTTGGAGACGCGGAAGGAGATCTTGCGGAAGCGTTATATCTATACGTTGGTAAAGACAGAAAGTATGTCAAAGACGTGTACGCCAACATCGGCAAATTTGGTGTGTTTGGAACACTGACAGCAGAAGAGTGAGTAAATAATAAACACTAGAGGGGGAAGATGGTAATGGGTAGGCTACCTAATATAGAAAAATGGCTGGTACAGGTGGATGAAAGAAACAATGCAATGCTTAAAGTAGCCCTGTTTGATGTAAACATGAGGCTATATAACAACAATGATGTTTATAAAAGACTAATAACAGACATCATAGATCACATGATAGATGCACTTCACAGAAAGTATGCCAACTATCCTGAGATCAGAGGTATTAGTGGTGCTAATGTAGGTATACCATTCAATATTGTTGTTATTAAAATCAAAAGGGCTATGAAAACAGTAGACGGTATTTTCATTAATCCTAAGTACAAAAGAGCCGAAAGTTCCAATGTAATCACAGTAGCATCAAACTGTGGTTCTTTGCGTCTTGAAAAAGACATACCTACAAAAAGATACGATGCAATAAACATGTCTTACTTTAGTATAGACGGTGTATATGTACAGAAACGTGTTGATGAGAGGGAGGTTTGCACTCTTCAACACGAGATAGACCACAACAACGGTATACTTATAACAGATTGCTAAGCATTAGACTATATATATCCTAGACGATACCCAGCAGCGAATGCGGAGCACGCAATATCGCAAAAGAAAAATAATTTTATACGTCTAGGAGGATAATTAAATGGTAGAAAAGTTTAAAGTTGAGTGGTTTGATGCGAAGAGCCTAGCAGAAATTTATCAACAGACGAACATGCAGTTTGCATTCGTAACAGACCCAAAGCACGGGAATAAACAGTGCCATACATGGGCACTCTGTAGGGATTTTTTACATGATGCTGTCCGAACAGCCAAAACAGGTATCAAGTCAAGCATCTATTCGTTCGATTTTGATGTAGAGAAGAATCCTCCATTAGATCTTGCAAAGATGAGAATGCTTGTAAGAAAAAAGGGATTAAAGAAGACTGAAAAAGCTGTATTCGATAAGAAAATGAAAGCCGGTCTGAAGCTTCTCAATCACTATGAGAAAATGGACGGTGTTGCTTTGTCAAAACTTGTTAAGGTTGATGACAGTAAAGAAGATGCCTGGGTTTTTACAGGTCCTTCTGTATGGATGAAAGCTCCTCAGCTTGTATCCATGTATACAATGCTTATTCGTCTTGGCGACAAAGAGATTGGATTTAAAGATAACAAAGACCTTATGGAAAAATTCAAAGGTCTTGCAGAACAAAATAAGAACGGTAAGTTACCAGATAATGATGCAAACTATCTGAGAGCTTGCTGGAATAAGTTTGACCTTGTTATGACAAACAGGGCTAAGTTATTCCCTGTTGACATATATGAACAACAGAAAAGCACAGCCATTGGTACATTCCATGACCGTAGTGGTATATGGAATTTTTGCTCTTTTAATTCTCCAATGAAAGAGTTAAACGATAACTTTAGAGCGGTAGTAAAATCCGCTAAAAGAGTAGAGGGGGGTATATAAGGATGTTAGAGGAGAAAAAGAAACTCATCAGAGTTGAGGGGTATGACTCAACCAGTAACTATGGAACATGCAACATTCAATTTTCATTCATGTCTTCGCCAGAAACCGGAAGAAAACAAGTTTACAGCTGGCAGACTTGTCGGGATGTTGCGAATGATCTAATGAGAATCCACATACAAGAAGATAGTGAAGGTAAACTGGGCTATAGTTATAAGTTCGGTACCAATCCTCCGATCGACTTTGATAAACTCAGGATTCTAGTCTCGATGACAGATTTCGGAACAATAGGTCATGATGGTTTCAAGCAGAATCTTTTCAGTGCCAAACGTGTTCTTAACTACTACGAAGACATGGCTGGCTGGGGAAAAACGAAAATCTCAACAGTACACCACAGCGAGAGAGAAAAAAACTGCTGGCTGTTCACAGGCCCAAAAGAATGGATGAGGGCATCGTTCCTCGTTTCACTGGCAACTCTGGTAATAAGAATACTTTCAAGAAATGGTCCACTTGTAGATGCTTCTCCTGAAAACGTTGAGGAATTCTGGAATAAACTTATCAAAACCAGTGAGCGGAAAAGAAGCAATAATGAATCGTACAATAGTGATGTATTCAACTATCTTAAACCGCACAGAGAAAAGTTCAAAATGATCATGCATCACTGTGACGAGATATTTGAGGGCATGGACCCACAAAAGAATATTTTTCCGGTACGCGATGCTATAAACTTTAACACAGGTGGAGGAATACACAATTTCTGCAAGTCCACTACGGGTATTGCTGAGATGGATGATAGGATGCGCGAGGTATGTGATAAGTACATAAAGAACGGAAGGTATACAAATACGTAAAAGAAAAAGTGAAGGAGAAAGATAATATGAAATATACGCTTGGAACAGACCCTGAATTTTTTCTCAGAGAGATAAATTCATCTAAGATGGTATCAGCAATTGAGATCATCAACGGCACGAAGACCAACCCAAAGGAACTTAAATCTGGTGGCGGACTTCACCATGATAACGTTGCAATGGAATTCTCTACAAAACCTCATACTGAAGTTGATAAGTTGATAGCTCATATAAGAGCAATATTCAAAGATGTAAGAAAGGAAATACCAAAAGGTTTGGAAATGGTGAACATCCCTTCAGCAAACTTTGATGACGATCAACTGGAATCTGATGAAGCAAAGGCTTTCGGATGTTCTCCTGATTACAATGCCTGGACAGTAAGTATGAATGAACCACCTATAGCAGAAGATCTTAGCCTGCGTTCTTGTGGTGGACATATACATGTTGGTTTTGTAGAAGAAAGCGGTAACGATTTTCTTTTAGACCCATATGGAAAAATGGATACAGTAAAAATTATGGATCTGTTCCATGGCGTAACAAGTGTTCTACTTGATAACTCACCCGAAGCAATCAGGAGAAGGGTTCTGTACGGTAAAGCAGGATGCCATCGACCTACTGATTATGGTGTAGAGTATCGGGTGCTCAGTAATTTCTGGTTCAAAAGTCCTATGCTTGTTATGATGGTTGACAGCCTTACAAAGGATGTGCTTGAAATCGTAAAGAGTAATAAGCATAACGATATAATAGACGTTGTGGGTGGCGACGTTATACAAACAACAATAAACGAAGGCATCATCAAGGACGCTCAAAAAATCTTAGATGTCCACCTTCTACCCTTGATGAGCAAGGACAGTAAGTTCTACTTCTACGATTGTATGGAGAAGATAAGTACTTTTGATTTCAACAAAGAATGGGAAATGGAAGCCTAGTCCACATTTAACCCTAATGTAGTAGGAGATAAACCATGAAAATATGTTTGCCGGTGGCGACAAGTAAAACCCAGTATTTCATCAACCAAGCCTATACCAAGTATATATCAGAATGCGGATTTGAGCCGGTTTTGGTTACCCACGAAAATGATGCGATAAAAGTAGCTGAACAGTGTGATGGTCTGTTACTCCCAGGAGGAATAGACCTTGATCCCATATTTTACGGGGAAGACAACATTGCTTCATATACCTCAGATCCAATAATGGATGATTACCAGAGACAGTTACTCTATGCCTTCATCGGGCAAAACAAAAAAATCTTCGGAATTTGCAGAGGATTTCAGTTAATTGTTCGTGAGTTTCTGCATCACAATGAAGAGTTCGAGCAAGAACTGGTATATTATCAGGAATTTCCAGGGCACAGTATAGCGAGTAAATTGAGTGTACTTCGGTCGCAACCAACGCACCGTATTAAATATAAACCAAACCTGCTTTACGGTGAGAAAGACAATAAAGTGAGAGACCTGTTCGTCAACAGCATGCATCACCAGGCAATAATGACTGAAGGGATGACCACCAAAAAGAAGGTGAAGATTACCTACGGTCAGCTTACTATCGCTGGCTGGACAGAAAAAGGCGTAGACGATAAAGAGGACGGTTATGTTATTGAAGCTGTTGTTATAGATAGTGGCGGTGGTATAAAAGCAGTTCAATGGCATCCAGAAGAAATGATGGATACCGCGTTGCTTATATCGTTTTTCGGGGACAAGAAAGAGGATGCTCCTCAGGCAGAAACTCCTGAAAGTGATACCAGTCCGGAGGATATTACCGAAACCGGAGACTAAATATGATTAGACCGAGAAGAAGAAGTTGGAAAGTTACGGTAGAAACTATTGCCGGGATTGAGTATTTTCGAGTTATTAATCTAAGTCATATAAAAAAGATATTCAGAGTTGATTTTGCAGACAACACACAAAGACGTAGCCTGCAACCAGTCATACAATGGGTATTAGATGTTGCTATACAAGATACTGTTAAAGACTTAGAACTTAAATCTGCAGAAGATATATCTACCGTAACTTTAGAAAAAGTAACGCCTTAAGGAGAAAGATAATATGGGTATGCCCTATAAGAAAAAGATAGATGCTCCATGGGTAATTGAAGTTATATCCGAAAATTTTGATGGTGCCCTTGAGCTAATAACAGATAATAATGTGGTATACGGTGGAGCTGTAAGAGATGCACTCGCTGAGATACCTCTTGAAGGCGACTTAGATATAGCTGTGTCTGCTATATCCAGTAATAGACAAAAACAGATGTTTAATGAATCCTTGAAATGGAAACCCATCTCAAAAAAACAAGAAGAATCACTTAATAAAAATGTAGCCAAAGAAGCACAATACCATGAAAGAGGTAGTCTCAGAAATCGACCGGTAACAGAAAGCGAAATAAATAACCTTGGTTATACGTCTGTAATGGTTGCCAGACAACAGACTCAAGGGTTGCTGAAGCTTTATAGAAATATTAACCCCGATACAAATAACCTGTTCACTGTTAGGTTAAATTCTGGTAAGTTCACAGCATTATACGGAAGTAAAATAAACATAGTAAGAGATATGGACAATGTCTACTACTATGATCCAGACGGAAAAACTGGCCAAGCAATTATGGATGGAGCTACAACTCTGGCAACGAGAAAAACCTCAACGATAGGTACACAAATATACAGATCACCATCGAAAGTAAGCGTTGCATCAAAACGTGGTAACAAGTACGGCAACCATGTGCCTATGTCTTCTGTTTCAAATTTTGAAGGTATTGGTGGTGTCAGAGCACAAATCATAGTAGCTAAAGGTAATACACAAAACATCGAAGACGCAATCTTTAAAATTGTAAGGGAAGTTGATATACTTTGCTGTGGTGTTGCCATGGACAAAGAAGGTATAATCTACGAACTTGTCGAGCATGCTTATGAAGACTGTAAAAATAAAATACTTAGACTTAACCCTATTGTTTTAACAGCAGAGTTAGAGACACCAATTCTGGAAGAAAGGATCGAACGTCTTACGAAAAGAGGCTGGAAGTCTGAAATAGATCTAAAAGAAGTCATTTCTAAGGTTAAAAGGATGAGGATTTCCGCAGATAAAAAAGCAAAAGCAAAATTCGAAAGACATCAAGCTAGGATGGCAGCTAAGAAAAGCAAGAAAAACAAGGGAAATAAAGAATCCATGTTTGATTATTCGAAAGAGGTCTTGAATGATATCTTTGAAAAAAAAACTAAAACATCCACATGGTTTACGTACCATATAAGAAACAGATATTTAATTGAATGGGCAAGCACCACTAACCTGAAAGCTATATTGATTAACATAGCTGAAAAATTTCCTGTTGTTGACAAAAAGATCCTGATACAAAGAAGTCCGCTTGACATAGATGGTAGGACTACGTTTGTTGTGGAAAATAATGAGTTTACACAGGTAGAAAAGAATTTTCTGTTTGGTGAAAACCAGAAGTTAATGTATGTAGGATCAAGCAAATCATTACCTTATGGTACATACGACAGCGAAATTTCCATCGCAACAGATAAAAAAAAGATGGCTATGCAGAAAGCAAAAGTAGATATGCACGGGAAGATGTATGGAAAAATCACCAATAGCAATCCTTTCAAAAACAAGCTTAAGTATAAAAAACGAACGATGTCTAAGGATGAAACCGGTAATTATTTAACAAATTACGAGGCTATAATAGGAGCCCCGGACCTTGAAGCATATTGGGGTGGTGTTGATATCGGTTATAAAATTCTTCAGAAAAGAGTGGCTCAAATATCAATACCTGGAATGAAGCTCACCAAAATGTCTAGATCCGGAAGAATAATATTTGAGTGCAGAGAACCAATAAGAAGAGACACAGCAGAATCAATAACGGTTAGACCTACTCGCGCTGAAATAAGACGTTTTGATAGCAACAACGATACTTACTTTAAATCAATACCACACCCCAAAAACAAACCAACAGCCGAATTAAATGCGCGCTATAAAGCTCCTTCAGTTGAAGTAAATGCCAGCTTTAAATCTCGCCATCGAGACATAGATGCTACTTCAGATATAGATAGTTTTCATACAAGTTACGCTCACCGTATATTAAGCGAAGAAATTGATCAGCATTGGAATGGTGATACGGCATTCTGTAGAAAAACAATAGGTAACAGAGCTACTACTTTAGGTATAAAAATAAACATATCAGAATCAGCTTCTGGTTTAATGTGTAAATTAAACAGAAAAGAACCTTTCTCAGGACGAATTATTTCTCAAATTTTTATGCCTGGAGAAGAGTATGTAAAAACCAGAGAGAAGGATGGTGGCGGTTATATGACAGCACAGACTGGAAAATGGTATGGTCCTGACAGGCAATCAAACGTGTCTGATGCTAAAGCTAAGGCTGTCGCCGAAGAAATTAGTATGGAGGAAATAACTAATGGATGGGGCGGTTTTAAGCAATTCAGTAGGTCTGTCTCAGAAAAATGTGAACATAGTGGTATACGAACAGACTTTACTGTTAGAGAGGACACAGTAATAGTAACTTTTAGAGCCTCAAGAAATATTTCTTATACGTTGGTAAGATCGATATTAACTCCGCCAGCTCTACTTAAAAAAGTAACCGAAAAAGCTAGGCGACAGTCAAAGAAAAGGAGTATGCTAGAAGAAGAAGAAGACACGTTGCATGAAGCAACCAAAAAGATAATAAAAGATAAATACGGTAAATTAAATTTAGATGAAATGATGGCAACAGCCAAAAAACTTAAAGAAATATCACTGGGAGAAGAAGATGAGTAAAGGGCACGTATTTGTTTATGGAACACTTAAGGTAGGAGGATTTTACGCAGAGGAGTTTAATCACGTAAGATTGAGCTCTAAGCCAGCACAAATTGAAGGTATTTTGTTGGATCTTGATGTTTTTCCTGGCATAAAGACCGGTGTCGATGGATGTGTGTATGGCGAAATCCATGAGTATGATCAGTTTGAAGACGTTGTTAGAAACATGGACGTTATAGAAGGATACTTTGGTCCTGAAAGCGAGCACAATCTATTCAAAAGAATAAAAGTGATAGCTACCGATGAAAATGAAAAAGAAATGGAAGTTATTGCTTATGAATTTGCACAGGATTTACCAGATGAGAAAGAACGTGTAGTCGAATCTGGTATCTGGGATATATAAACTTACAGGAGGGATTTACCATGAAAATCAAATCTTTAATCAGAGAACCACACGTAATCTTACCGGCAGATCAGTACCCTGTTATTTTTACAGTGGGTCAGGCGCCAGTCGAAGAATCACCTGTTGTGAAGTCAATCGTTTTGTTTGACCAGGGAGCATACGGAGAAAATGTTAGAGGATTTCCTACATTCAAAGGATACAAAGGAGCGTGTTATTTAATATCTTTTGTAGATTCTCCAGCAAAAAGAATCGTTCCGGCTGACACGGTAGTTGACGTTGCAGTGGATGCTGAGTCGAAAAAGAAAGAAGAACCTGTAGACACTGATGCAGCAGCGGAAGCATCAGCAATACCAGAAGCCTAGACGGAGGGAATATGCTCATATCCAACAAAGCAGTGCTGGTTGTAGGCGGATCAATATATGCAAAAGCCATAAAGGGGCTATTCGATGAAGTAACGAACAATACAACAAAATTCTTTCAAGCCCCACACAGATTTAGTATGGTTTTGTTTACAGGCGGAGAAGATGTGTCTCCACATTTATATGGTGATGAAAGTCCCGATAATCTTTGTCATTGTTCCAAAGAACGTGATAAGAAGGAAACAGCCCTATTCACTCATGCAGTCAAGAACAAGATCAAAATGACTGGTATATGTAGAGGCGCTCAGTTCATAAATGTTATGTCAGGTGGAACCTTACTACATCATATGGACGGACACGAAATCAAAAACCATCGCTTCATGTCCAGCAGGCTTGCTTTTGATAAGCCTATAAATGTAAATTCGCTACATCATCAGATGATTATACCTCCTAATGATGGATATATAATCGGTTGGTGTCCCGAAAAGCTATCAGGTAACTCATACATGGGATATCATGATAAGGAAGTAAACTGGCCAGGTCCTGAAGTCGAGGCTATGCTTATACCAAGAACACTGTGCTGTGGTGTACAATACCATCCTGAAATGATGGAAGAAGATACTACAGGGTACAAGTTCTATCGTAATCTAATAAGAGATATGTTAACAATGGAAACAGCTGAATTTACCATGACTTATACCGGAGTTACTAAAGTTAAAAACTTAATAGGATAAGGGAAATGTTCTCAATGTCACTTTCCAGAATGTTAAATGTAATGGCGTTTGTACCTGATGGTAGAATTTTACTACGGAGAAATACAGGATATCAATCTGGCTGGCCAGTACAACGCAGAAACGGTTTACCGTGGCAAGGAACATTCTCCAAAACCTCATATGCAAAAGATGAAGCCTCACTCCTGGACGATGCTAATAGAGAGTTTAGACACTACTTTAAAGTAGCAGCAGAGGATATAGGAACATTAACATTCATAGAAGATTTAGCCCATTCTGCCAACCAAATATTGACCGTCGTTACCCTGCATATGAATAAAGGCAATTTCGTACATCTTACCTGTCACAATAATGATGACATAAGTACTATAGGTATAGAAGATCTAATAACGGAAACTAATTTGACCCCAAGCCGTTTTACCTATCAAACCTGTAAATCTATGGAAGTAATAAAAAATGCTTGGAAACTGGGAGACTGATATGCTTAAACACTTTATAGGAGGTGAAGTATTTCTAGCAGGAACAGATAATGGGGGTCCCCTGTATATCTGTGTAGCTATTGAATTACTAAAAAAGTGGCTAAAAGAAGAATGTACTTTGACCATGGATACCGGAATGAGAGCATTTCAGGGCTTTTTAACATATGCTGATACAATTCCAGGCAGTCTGAAGGGAAAGAATGCATATATAATCGCCGAAGACCAAGAACAACTTGACAGTGGCGTTATAATAGATAATAGTTTCGATGATCCTGATTTTGTAGCTGCTGAGATAGAAGGCATTATAGGCGGGTCGATCGGTAGTATTGTTTCAGTTGAGTTAGAAAACGTGTTTATTTTGTACGGACACGAACTTCCTATCTCTATGACAGTTTCCCAAGACGATGTAGATGAGGAGATAATGGATGTTTGCAAAAACCTTGCCTTGGACGCGATGGAAATCAAAGAAAGAAACGAACAAAGCTAAAATAGTGAGACTATTAAAAGAAAAAAGGAGAAGGAATTCTATGAGCAAGGAGAAGAGAAGGGTAACAGTAGAGTTATACATGCATGAAAAATTAATTACTGCAAAAGACACTAATCAACAAGGAATTATGGAGTCAGCATATGAAGGTAGATTGCTGGGCTTAATAGACAATAAACAGTTCAGCTCTTTGT
>Ga0164315_10000640_pt1 | contig 24893 bp, 36 predicted proteins | sample GuaBasSedimGuay6_FD_113737 | JGI IMG/M metagenome (GOLD analysis project Ga0164315, IMG submission 113737) | Subseafloor sediment microbial communities from Guaymas Basin, Gulf of California, Mexico - Guay6, Core 4569-2, 0-3 cm | ecosystem: Environmental > Aquatic > Marine > Hydrothermal vents... | reverse complement strand
TAAAACATTTAAAATAAACAAAATGGGAGATCTTATATTACAATTACATCCAGTAGCTCAAGTAGCAGTAATTATATCTTTAGGTGCTGCTGCATGTGTTTTCTTTTGGCAACTTTTTAAAACACTTAGAGAACTATAATGCCTCTATGACTACGGGAAGAATCATGAAAATTTTCAAAAATATATAAAGGATAAAAGAAGTTAGCTTATATGTGTCTATAGTTTAATTGGAAAAATAATGGGTTTCGGCCCCGTAGATGGGGATTCGAGTTCCTCTAGACACTCAAATTAATTAGAGCAACATACTAAAAAAATCAGGGTTCGATTAGGATATATAAAATAAATTATTTTATGTTTAGCTGTGAATGGTGCAATAGAAATTTTAATAGCGGGTTTAAATTAGGCGGGCATAAATCTTGGTGTAAGAAAAATCCAAATATTAAGAAAAATAAGGAAAATCGGAGCATAGAGAAAATTGGAAGAAAATTAACAGAGGCTCATAAAAAAAATATAAGTAAAGCTTTAAAAAAAGCACATAAAACGGGAAATCATCCAGGATGGGCTCATATAAATACTAGTGAATTTCAGATGAGTAGGCCGGAGAAAACATTTAAAAAAGTTTTACAAGAAAGGGGATTTTATGATAAATATTATATAAAATATGGATTTCCTTTTGGTAAATATTTTTTAGACTTTGCTATATTAGATTTTAAATTAGATATTGAAATTGACGGGAAGCAACACTTTCAGTCTAAGAAAAACCTAGACCATGACTATAAAAGGGATAAATATATATTAAGGAATGGTTGGTCAGTATATAGAATATCCGTAAAAGAATTATTTGAAAATATTAACGGGGTTATTACAAAAATGGAACAATTTATCGAAACAGATCTGAAGTATAGAAAATATGATGTTGATGAAATACTAGAAAAATATACGAATAAGCCAAAATATGGTAAAAGAAGTGATTACGGAGCTGCTATTAGAAAACAAAATGATATAAAAGCTAAGCCAATAATAAAACAGCTTTTAACTTCGGATATAGCTTTCTCTAAATTTGGTTGGGTAAATAAAGCATCTGAGATAGTAGGAATAACCCCGCAGAAAATATCAAAATGGATGGAAAGGCATATACCCGACTTTTATAATGAAATGTGTTATAAACGAAGCAAACAAAAAATTTTAAATTCCATAAAAATAAACAATAAATTGGATGAAGGGGATAGATTGTAAATCTGTTATTTGGAAACAGCTCGATTCTAATTTTTTTATAATGATTTTAGATAAATAGTATAAATAGAATATACTATGAAATTGTTAAAGAAGCTAAAAAACTGGATACACAAAGCATGGACGGATATCTCAGGAGATTTAACCACTTTATATCTAAGAGTCAAAGAAGACTATGGATCCTATAATAAGTTAAAGGAAGAACTTTATAAAAAATGGGTGGATCTATCAGAAGTTAGTGCAATCTATTTTCGTCTTAGACTTCTTTATAAAAGAAAATTTGGTTCGTTCGATCCTAATTATTCGTTTTCTTCTGATGAATATCAAACAGTATTTGAAGATAAGTTCGAAGGAGATGAATTTGATACCAGCAAATGGAGAACCTCACAAGCTTGGGGAAGAGTGCATCCACAATGGCCATTTACCTATGCTAGCAAAAATTGTATATCAGTAGAAGACGGAAATTTAGTTCTTATAAATAAATATGAGCCAAAAGACGGTATACAATGGGCAGGACAACCATTAGAATTTGAATACCATACAACATATAAACACGGGGAAATCTCTCTAAAAGAAAAGTTTGTGTATGGCGTATATGAAATCCGATGTAAAGTACCAAAAGGGGATTTTGCTATTACTGCTTTTTGGTTAGCATCAGGAAATTCTATTGAAATAGATATGTTTGAGTTTTTTCCAAAAGGAAATAATAAAAATACTAAAGAACAAAAAATTACAGTACATTGGCCAATAAAAGATCCTAAGTTATTTCCAAAGGATAGAAATATGAGCCCGAAGGATTATAAATTATCTTATGATATTACAGAAGAATTCCATACATATACCCTTATTTGGGAGAAAGACAAAATGGATTTCTTATTTGATGGTATTTTAATGAGAAGCATCATAAATAAAAAGCTACTGAAAGTTCATAATGAACCTGCAACCCTTATTATTGGCAATGGAGTAGATCAGGAACCAGCAGAGGTAAATAAGGAATTGCCTAATGAACCATTTTATATTGATTCTGTTAGAATTTTACAAAAGATCTAAGTAAATAAAGCTCTTTAAGTAATGGGAACAAAACCCATTTATCTTCTAAAACTTATATAGAAATATAAATAATGAGAAGAGAAGATTTTAATTGGGGAAACAGCAGTGAATTTTTCATAGCCTCTATAGGAAATGAAATTTTCGATCTTAATTGTTATGAGTGTATTTACCCTGTACAAGAAGGTGACGTAGTTGTAGATATTGGTGCAAGTGTAGGACCATTCAGTTTTACTGTACAAGAAAAAGTAAAAAAATTATATGCTTTAGAACCATTAAATGATGCTGCAGACACTCTGCAATTAAACTCAGTTGGATTTCCGGTAGAAGTTATAAGAGCTGCAATAGGGAATATAAATGGAGAATTAGCTTTTAATGGTGAATGCCATACAGCTAACTTCTATGGGGATAGCGGGATAGACCGGGAATTTTCAGTTCCATCAATAACCTTTTTAACCTTTGTTAATCAATATAACCTAGAAACTATAGATTTCCTTAAAATCGATTGTGAAGGTGGGGAATATCAAATATTTAGAGACGAGAATATTAATTATCTAATAAACAAGGTTAGGAATATTGTCTGTGAATTCCATCTAGAAGACAAAGAAGGAAAGGCAAGATTTAGACATTTTAGGGATGTTTACCTAGAAAAATTTAAATCATATACTGTCATAGCTATGGATGGGGTTGATATTACCTGGGATTTATTTAACGACAGTTTTTTAGAGTATTATACAGAAGTAGTAATCCACATAAGTAACAAATAAAATAAAAATGGAACAAGAACAAATCCAAAAGTACACTGATATGTTAATGGAATTACCAAAATCTATCAGAACCAAGCAAAATTCTATATTAGCTATAACTGAAGAGAACTTTGAATATCAGGAAGAGATCAGAGGAATCGAAGGAGAACTTAAAATAGAAATTGCTAATGAGACCGATACCAACGGTAAAAAAGCATTTACTAATGCTGAAACGAGGGAATTGGAATTTAGAGTTAGAGGGAAAGATAATCAAAAACTCATTACTACCAAAGAAAAGTATACTGTATCTAACAGAATGGTACAAGGACTTAGAAATGATGTAGAAATGGAACAGAACACGCAAAGGAATATAAGAGCATTACTAGGAGTCTTTAGTACTGCTGTCTATTAAAATTCTTTTAAACACAAATTCGAACAGAGATCAGAAATAAAGTATTGAATTGGATACTAAAATTGATCGAAAGGTAACTGTAAAAACTCACTATTAATTATTGGGATATCGGCGTTGCAAAGCTATAGACCACGTGAATCAGGATAAAGCCTGAGCAGGTTTCAATAATGAACACGAAGTTAGTAACTTTTATTAAGTAGAGATAAAGTAAGAATCTATAGTAAATATGATATAGTATGACCTTTTAGTAGGTGATACTGAAACTAAGAGATATAGCTCAGTGGGTAGAGCACCGGAAGCTTGCAGCGTCTTAATCCGGGGGTCGGAGGTTCGAGTCCTTCTGTTCTATTAGTGGAAGTATTATGGTGTCGTAGCTCAGTTGGTAGAGCACCAGATTGAAGATCTGGGTGTCGGTGGTTCGATTCCCCCCGATACCACAAAAAATTATTTTATTGTATTAGTTTTTTTATTATATTTGGTGTATGAAAAATAACATACTCCAAATCGTAGAGGAAGCTTTAAATCACCCAACATTATTAGACCATACTACATATAGCTTAACTGTTAATTATATTACAGATAAAAAGAACCTAATTTTTAGAAAATCAGTTTATGAAAAGATAAAAAAAGAATTAGCAGAAAGGGGTGAGATACTTAATTATAATTTTACGATAACCATGCGGGTTCCTGATGAAATTAAATGGGAATCTAAGTCTCCTGATAATTGGAGAACGGTAAATTTTATCTTTCATGGAAGCCAAGAAGATCCTAATGTGGTAGATTTCTCATACTTCGGTGATAATGGAATAGATCCGGATCTATATCATAAACTCGGGCGATTTGGAAAGAAGACATTTATTAAGCAACAATCATATGATATAAAAGATATTCAAATGGTTATTCTCTTTTTAATTGAAATGTATAATGCAATCTATGCAAATAGTTTAAGATTGAACAAGACATTTAATTATTTTACGAAATTTTTTAAGGATACAGTTCTAGAAGAATAAACAAATTTATTATGGATCCAAAATTTAGAGAAAAATTAAGAGAGCTATTAGTCGAGGATGGGGACATCGAGACTTATTATTTCAGTAAGATCAAAGATTGGCCAGAAATCCCAGAAGAAGGCTACGATAGTAATGAACCTCTAGACTTAGAAAATTGTGCATTATTAGAAATCGGAAGTAAAACAATTACTATTGTTTGCGGAGGGGATTGGCAAGATCCTCATAAAGTGATCATTGGTTTAATAGGAGGGGAATTAGGAATTGTAAAATTCCATAAAGGTAAATTCTCTACTGGAATCGACTTTGATAAATTAGATCTGTACTAGCTTTTGATTTATCAAAAAGGTAGGATATATACAATATGGTATTTGAAAAATTTAAATTATTTGAGGCAGCACTCAAAAAAGATGATGCCAATGAAATACTAGCTGTTATAAACGATAGTGAAGAGGGAAAGGATTTAATAGCTTTGTTGACTTGGGAATATAAAGCTCCTGGAAGACCATTACTTATACGCCCACCGACATTTGAGGCTAAAGCATCAGGGAGGGTTTGGGTTAGTTCTTCTTTGCCTCTATCTAAAACTTACATTAGAAAATCTGGGGACTATTGGGAATTCTCCTCGTTGTCAAACGGGGTTCCTTTTGTCACTGAGTCTGCAGATAACATAGAGGAAGTAATAAGGCTTTTATGGGCGTCAGTAATTAGTAGAAGTCCATCAAGCGGGGTAACCAAAAAAGAGATGGGAGAATGGGCTTTATCCCCGCCATCCGGTTTATATGGGAAAGAATACCTATTAGATACTATTAAAAAAAAGAATCCGAATGCTCTTGAATTAATAGATGATCCTTTAGTTTTTGTCGACAGCGATATTTGGAGAAACTTCAGTAAAAATACAGGAATCCCCATAGAAGAAGAAAACGGGATAGTTAAAATTGGAGAGATCAGTCCAGAAGGATTCTCTGCTAAAGCGTTTAATAATATTACATTTCATGGGATAAAAGAAATTGATGATGGATTTAATAAAGCTTCTCTGTTTGCTAAAATTAGTAGTATACCAGCTGCATTATTATCTACCCCCGGTGATAGAGGCGCGAGAAAATTTTCTATTACTGCAGAAGATAAATATTCTACTTATATTATCCCACGAAAAATACTCATTGCACAAGGAGATCCTGATACAGGAAGAAAAAAATTTCTTTCTTTTTATAAGAAAAAAATAAAGAACTTTGATCATTTGGCTAGTTCTACTGTACAATATGCTGAGCCTATTAAATATATTGTCGATGCATTAGAAGGTAAACCAATTAGTGGATCTTTCCAAGACATAGTTAAGAAAATACAAGCCCCAGGTTTTATAGAGGTTGCAAATGAAGTACCCAGTATTCTTCCACAAATGCCAAAGGAGATACAAGACATAATGCAGAAAACCCACCCGGATCTTCCGCTAGACTATATAAAAAGTTTGTTAGAATATATTCTCTATCTTAAAAGATTAGTTCATGGAAATAAGGAAAAATATGACTTTATACCAAGGATTGATGAGATCATTACCGAGGTTTCGAAATTGCTTAAAAACTATAATAGACAGGATATACAAAGTATATTTATAGCAAATAATATGCTTGAGAGTATACTTGATTTTAATAAAGAGAACGCTAATAAGTTTTCGAATTTAATGATCGAGGAGAAGGCAATCCAAAAAATGATTGATGACGAACCTGGTAGGATGGTAATGGTTCTTAGCCATGTGTGGAAAACATTAAAGAAAAATCCAAAATATAGTGGACTAAAATTCCCTCCTAAATATGAGGAAAATATAGGGACCATTTCAGATCTAAGGGATCTTGGTCTTTAATACACGAGTGTGGCTCAACTGGTAGAGCATCGGTCTCCAAAACCGAGGGTTGCAGGTTCGAGTCCTGCCACTCGTGCCATCTAACAAACAAGGTACTGTGCTCGAGTGGTCGAAGGGGACGGTTTGCAAAACCGCCGGAGTATTCCCGTCGTGGGTTCGAATCCCACCGGTACCTCAAATACAAATTGTCTCGTAGCTCAGTTGGTTAGAGCACCACGCTGATACCGTGGGTGTCGACAGTTCGAGTCTGTCCGAGACAACTAATATCAAAGGAGCAGTAGTGTAAGAGTTAGCATAATAGGTCAAGCCTATTGGGTCAAATCCCTCAGTTTGAATGTAGCTTTTGATATTTTAATATGGTGGACGTAGCTCAGTTGGTAGAGCATCAGGTTGTGGTCCTGGCGGTCGAGGGTTCGAACCCCTCCGTTCACCCCATTTTTAAAATAGATATATAGAATAAATTTGTGGATTGCTAATGAAAAAATATAAAACTTTTAAGGAATTTAAGAATTCTATAAATGAATCCGAGGGGGCTAAGCTCTTTTCATTCCAGGGAATAAGTAAATTTCCAGAATTTAAAGATATTCTTAGCTGGACAACTTTAGAGGAAGAAAGGCAGAAAAAGAATTATATTATCATGAGAGGTGGTCCAACTCGTTATGAGGTAAAAATATCAGCAAAGGGAGAAATAAGAGCGGGTGCATTCCACGTTAAATATGTGACTCTTAATACAAAAGAAGATTTGAGAGCTAGCGTAAGTTCCCTTGAGGACTATCTACTTGGGAGAGCACTTAGTACCACTATAAATGCTATAGAAACGATTATTAAAGATAAGAAGTCAGAATCTATATTTAATTATTTAAAAAAAGCAATACTTTCCGGACACTCTAATAGTAGAAAAGCAATTGCTAGATTAATAATAAAAGCAGATGCATCAGAGGGATTTATGCCATGGCTTAATAAGGAACCATATAGAATTGCAGCATATAATAAATTCCTAGATGTACTTGAACCTGAATTAAAGGAAAGGGTGGAGAAAAGTTATGCACCTCCTCAAAATTATGCTAAATTCGAGGAGAGATCAAAAAAATATCCTAAAATGACAGAGAAAGAAGTTTCGTATTTCAATCAGACGTGCGGCAAGAGAGGATGGAAATGGTCAGATGCTGATAACGGTATAATAATTACTAGAAAGAGTGGATTTATACAAGATAGGCTTTCTATATATTATGAAATCCCAATTAAGATAATAAGGTCAGAAGGGGATTTTAATACCACGGGATTACATTCTTTAAAAAATATACCTAGATATATTAATAGTAATTTTATGTTACATGGTGAGTTTAATGGGATTTCAGATCTTTCTAAATATCCATTACCAATTGAGGTTGAGGGGGATTTAGATATTAATATGTATGATTCGGAAAAAAGGAGGCTAAAATTTCCAGAGGAAAAAATAAAGAAAGTTAATGGGGATCTTATATTGCACTATTCAACAGGCGGTCCACTGTCAGGACTTTTGCCAGAAAAACTAGGGGGTGATTTAATAATAGATAAACCAAAACCTTCTCTCCTTTTAGATAAAGTCTCGGATACAGTTATTGGAGGTAAAATTATATTAAAAGGATGGTCAAGTGAGAAAGAAGTATTTGATTATAATAAATATATCAATACCGATATTAGAGGTCAAATGAATACCGTCATAGATTGGAATTTACTAAAAACAAAAAACCTACAGGCTAGTGATTTACCTTTTTATGAATTTATATTAGAATTTATTGATGAACACTTAAGTAATCTAGATCCGGAAGATAATATGAAAGTTATTAGATCGGACGTAAAAGTAAGAAATGCTATAATGGATATAATCGTGAACTCTAAAGGAGACGGGAAGGATCTCCCAGAATACTTAGAGAAACTTTATTCGTTAATGAATGACAAGGAGAAAATGGGGATAGGTTTAAGAGGGGATCTAAAAAATTTAGGACTTTAATAAATTTGATTTGGTATCAAGATAAAGCGGATAAAATGTATGGTAACCGCAGGAATCCTAGATTTCACCATACTTTACGGAGGATTGGCAGAGTGGTAATGCAGCGGATTGCTAATCCGTAGACCTCGAAAGGGGTCCGAGAGTTCGATCCTCTCATCCTCCGCCAATATTTTTGATATATAGTAAAAATATATTTTTGTATGCAACATTTATTCGAATATGAAAATTTTGGGTTAGAAGATTTATTAAATGATTTAACTGATCTTGGAATAGAACCAGATGTTGCTATAAGAGTAGACGTTTCTTTATATTACCAGGACGGAAGTAACGGGACAATTAAATTTGGAGGAATTGGAAAGCATGTAAATGATATAGTAGCCAAGTTATTGAAGTTGATAGTAACTGAATTAGGATTCGGTGATTGGGAAGATTGGCTACAACCAGAGTTAATAAAGAGAATAAAAGAAGCTAAAAGAACTAAAGCAAACTACCTTGAGGTTTTTGAGGAAGTTATAAGTTTTTTAGTAGAAGGCTCTGGAACTGCAGAATTAAATCATGTAGAAGCTACTGAGGAAAATATTAAAGACCCGTTTTTTGGATATTTAGACCCGGAGATCTCTTTGAAAAACCCAGGGGTTGGTTCAAACTTTTTAGATTTCACTGAGGCATAAAAATATATAAGCTATGGAAAATTTATATGAGTATTCACAATGGGTTTCAGATACCACGGATGGCGATGGAGAGGTCGACTATGATTACATTACAGACCGAAAGTTATTATATGGTATACATGACGTAATAATACATTGGGGAAAGTCCAGGATAAAAGTAAAAGCAAAGTTCGATTCGGGTGCTAGAAGTAGTAGTATAGGACTTTCAGTAGCAAAAAAGCTTGGAATGGGACAAGAATTACTTGATGCTTATGCAGAACTACAAGAGGTAGTTTTGGATAAAGATATAAGTAAAGAAGAGAAGAAGAAAATGGAGAACCAGTATACTGAAGAATATTCGAAAAAGTATCCGGGAATCTCTGCAATAAACCTTGTCAAATCATCGTCAGGCTTTAGTTTAAGACCTTATGTAAGACTGATGCTGGAATTTAATGGCAGATTTATTACAACAGAAGTTAATTTAAGAGACCGGAGTGGTATGTCAGTAGAAATGCTTGTTGGCCTTAGAGACATGAAATAAATGGCGAGGTAGCTTAGTTGGCCTAAAGCACCAGATTCATAACCTGGAGATCTCGGGTTCAATCCCCGATCTCGCTACAGCACGCATTTTCGTACCCTTCTTTAGATATATAGTCTAAAGAAGGAACGATTATGTCAAGAAAACAACACAAATACCATTTCATCTATAAAACAATTTGTACGGTAAACGATAAGTTTTATATAGGTATGCACTCAACTTCTAATTTAGACGATGGATATATTGGATCTGGTGATAGACTAAGAAATTCAGTTCGATATCACGGTAAGGACAAGCATTCTATGGAAATATTAGAATTTCTAGAGGATAGAGAATCTTTAAGAAATAAAGAAAAAGAAATAGTTAATGAAGAATTCCTTAAAGACCCTATGTGCATGAATCTTGCTTTAGGTGGAAAGGGTGGATTTGAACATATAGAAGCACATAAAATGTTGGAAGGAAGAAGAAAGGGAGCAAAAGCAACCCATAAAATAATATGGAACGATCCAGAGTATATAGAAAAAATAAAAACTACTAGCAGAAAGTCTCTAAATAAACTTTGGGAAGACCCAAAAATGGCTAAGATAATGAGAAGTACATTTCTTGGTAAATCCCATACTGCCGAAACTAAAATGAAAATGAGCCTTGCGAAGAAGGGAAACTGTTCAGGAGCTAAAAATTCTCAATATGGAACTTGTTGGATTTATAGTGATATTAAGAAAGTGAGTAAAAAAATAAAAAATAAGGAATTGAATACATATCTTATACTTGGATGGACCAAGGGAAGAAAAATGAAATTCATTTAATTAATTAATTTTTATTATATTTGTACTATGAAAACATTATTAAAACACTTTTTCTTCTAGTTTAAACAACTAGAAGAAAATGAAATACAAAAACGAAACGTCACGTAAGATCGCACAGAGGGATTCTGAGATCCGAAGACTAGAAAAAGATGAATACTCTCGTTGGGGTAGAAGAAAACCTAACTGGGTAAAAGTAAATCCATATCAAGATGGTTGTGATGTTTATTTCGATGTAGCTCCTGCTTATCGAGGAACCGTCTTTGAAGAAAAAGTTTGGGAAGTCCTCCCTTATCTAATGAGGATCGGTTTATCCCCAGATACTGCATACCAAACATATAGAGCAGTAAATTCTATTGGATATTCCTATGCACCTAGTGATCTACCTATCATAGATCCGATCGACCAAGGGACCTACGAAGCTCTTAAAATTTCACATGACCTATTCACAAAGGTTCCCCAGTTCTATGACGAAAGATTTTCTATTACCAGGGACTATTATTATGAACCAAATTTTCTTGATAAACTTGTAGTAACAAAAGTTCCCAGAATAATTACAGAAGAGAATGATATAGATTATGGGGAAACTAGAGAAGAAGCTGAAATCAATGATCGCCTTGAAGTTTTAAGAAGCGGTAGAAATCCCTGGCACAAAATAGGAAGTACTAAGGAATGGAGAAATGGTGATAGAAGAGTGAAAAGAACGAAAGATAAACAGGTATGTAAAAGGATTGTTAGAGACGGATATTTTGATAATCGGAGGTATGCTTTCTCACAGGAGGTTAAAGATGTGTGGTGGTGGCTATCTTAGTATTATAGATATATAGATTAAGTCTACATGGCACATTAGCGAAAAATATAGCGGAAATGTACATCCGATAAAAAATATATAGCTAGTACCAAAAGATTACAAAATCATTAACTAATAATGGGTGAAAAATTAACAAAACTTGTAGAAGGTCTTAAGGCACTAGCGTATTTAGCGGTAGCAGTTTCTGTGGGTTATAGTTACTTAAACAAAGATAGCCTATTAAAAAAGGTAGCGATCGAATTAAAGCCTTATATAGTTGCACAGGTTGATTCATCAATCATAGAAACCGTACCGACAGCAGTTAAAATAGCATTAGAGAATGATGACGTTGTTATTAAAATTGATGCTAATCAATTTAGGCAATTTACTGGTTTATTAAATGCAAATAAATTAGAAATACTAGAGGGTATGGAAATAGTGGCAGAGACAAAAGCCAAATTAGCTATTCATGATTTCATGGTAATAGAAAAAGAAATTACAAATCCCGCAACAGGAGAAACCTTATATCTAAGAGGTATATTGATTGGTAAGGATGCATTAGGGAGAGATGACTGGATATTTAGGATATCTGAAACAAAAAGCGCTACGCAATAATTATGGGATTCAAAGCTTGGTTATTAAAAGTCTCAGGTGAACCTTTGATCTGGGAGACTGAAAAATATTATAAGAAGTTAATAAGGGATCTTACTAAAACAAATAAAGAGAAAGATTCACACATAAAAACACTAGAAGCAATGCTAGAGAGTAACGAAAAGCGGCATGTTCATGATATGAAGATTATTAATAATAAATTAGATTCATTGAGTACTGCATATAAAGAACAAACTACTGAGCTTGCAACTATAACTAAAGAACTTCTATGGCAAAGGGAGGAATCCATATCTTGGAGACAACGACTGGAGAAGAAAATGGAATTAGATGGAGATGGGCCAGGAGTACTTGTAGAGATTGAGAGACTTCGAAAGGGGGATAAAAAATCTACTTAGTCAGTGACAAAATCCCAAAGTTTACTATTCTTATATACGGATAACCTATTTTCAGATTTCAAATAATCTATAAAAGCATAAGGGCCAACCTCAATAACTGGATTTATAATATTCTCGTCCTCAATACCCTTTGTTATATTATATAATGTATTCATAAATCCTCTATAAAATTTTGCATGCTCTTGTGGACGTGCTCTATGATATGCTCCAAAAAGAGGGGAATATGCCTTCCTTTGTTCTATAACCTCTTTATTTACTTTATGCGCGTTCTGCTCAAGCCATTCTTTGGGGTATTCATTATTGTTTGCAATATAGATTGAATATAATAACCGAATCCCCATGGAAGCATCAGAGGAATTAAAAATTTTATCTATATCCCCTTTCTGTAAGATATCTATTGCTAAATCTCTATTATTCCCTGTATCCAACCACCGTTCATAAAACCTATATAAAGTTTGTGTATATGAAGAGATTTCGGTACGTTTTAAGTGGTATGATATAGTATTTTTATTACCTTTTTTTAATTTATGATAGGCTTCACCGAATGTCTTCATCATTTCCTTTTCTCTCTTCTCTTCAGATTTATTATTATCTATTGGTGCTTTATTTCTTTTTCTGTAGTCTTCAAAAGCATGAAGAAGCTCGTGCTCTATTGTATCAAGAAGGTTACTCTGATTGTTATCTAAGTTTGTGTAACTATCGATTCTTTTAACATCCTTGAACGTAGTAATTCCGACTAAAATAAAAGATTCTGTTGGGTTCTTATCCGATAGTATATACGTAGCATCAGCATCTTTTACTTCCTGAATTAATAAATTAATAATAGTTTCCCCTATATTGATAGTAATGATGTTCCATTTAATATTACCTTTTTTGAAATCATCAGTGGTTTCCAGGTATTTATATGTATCAATTAATAAATTGCTAATAAGCAAGGTCTGCTCTTTTGTAAAAAATCCTCTAGCAGATCCTCTCCATTTCCCCATTTCCCACAGTTTAAAACTTTTTATTCTATCCATTATAGAGATTATTTAAGGTATATATCTTTTGAAATTTTATTGTATTCGACTGGTTTAAATGAAAAATTGTTTATATTTGCTTTATGATAAGAAAAATAAGTAAGTTACTGAGTTTTGTATTAAGACATAAGCCAGAAGCAATTGGTATTGAACTTGACCCAAACGGATGGGCAAATAAAGAAGAATTAATATTAGCAATAAAAGAGCATAACGGATTTGCTGTTACCTCAGATGATATTGATAAGATAGTAAAGGATAATGATAAGAAAAGATTTATCCTTAGCGAGGATGGTAAAAGGATCAGAGCTAATCAAGGACATTCATTAAAAGTAGATGTCGAGTTAAAAGAAGTAAAACCACCAAATTTTTTATTTCATGGCACAGTCCCTAGATTTTTAGATAGTATAAAAGAAGGAGGGCTAAAGAAGATGAAAAGAAATCACGTACATCTTAGTGCAGATAAAGACACTGCAATAAACGTAGGACAGAGGAGGGGCTCACCAGTTATATTAAGAATTGACTCGGGAGATATGCACTTAGATGGACACAAATTCTTTCTTTCTGAAAATGGAGTATGGCTAACAGATAATATCCCTAGCGAATACATACAATTCTAAACGAAACAAGCGCAACCATAACTTCTATAAATAGTATTATAAGAAACCTTAACAAATTTTATTTTACTAAATTAAATCACATGATTAAAATACAGGATTATATAACATCCATAAAAGTGGATGACCAAAGACGGGCATTTACATATCCATATAATGTTTTTGAACATTCGCCAAAAAAAGAAGGCGAAGAATATTCAACAATGGAAATGAAACACAAAGCTTTACTTATTGAGTTAGAAAGACAACAAGTTGCTGCTTCTATAGATGATAAACAGATAGAAGAACTTAAATCTATTCATGGGATTGACGTAGAATCTATGGTAAAAAATGCACTAGAAAATGAAGTCAGCCTATTTATATGGAGAGAAGTATTATATAAAATGCGAGAACTTTCTAAAGTGGTGCAGAATGAATATAGAATGAAGTGGTGGAACCAAATCTTTGGTTATTGGAATCCTCCATACAATATGGATTCAGGCTCTATTGCAGTTAGTATGTTAAAAGCAGGTAATAATATAGCAAAAGATAGTAGAAGAGGAGCTGGGAATTTTGCTATTGTATCTGGGGAAATCGGAAATATATTAAAAGGTGAAAAGTTATTTGAAGTTCCCCCCGAGTCTACAACGAACGGGAGTTTATATAACGGGTATTTATATAAAATCGGGAGTTTCGGAGGAATAGAAATTATAGTAGATTCTTATTTATCTTATACTGATAAAGATCCAAAAATATTAGTAGGTAGAAAAACAAGTGGAGACGAACCAGGAATAATTGATGTGCATACAGATACCTTTAGTAAGGAGGTATTTACGGATACCGGAAAGAAATTAATTAATTATAGGTATGGTAAGGTAACTAGTACTCCAGGGGCAGATAATTTTTATTATACGGTTAATTTAACAAAGAGAAAATATCCATTCTGGGACCATTTAAAAGCGAGAATTAAAAATTTATTCAAGTGGAAGAAATAAAAAAGGTTTTTTATATTTATTTGGATTTTAGTAAACTTAATAGTTCTGAAAAACGTTTATATATGAACCAGATAATGCATATATTAGAAAAAATTAAAAACCCTCAGGAGATGTGGGAAATTGTACCATCGGATAAAAATGAAATAGTTTGTATAAACCCTGATATACTAACAAAAGAAGAAGCGATATCATTTGAGGGTATAAAGGAATTAATATCAAAAAAATTAGGAAATATATTTTAGTATTATGGAAGGAGAAGCTTTTTATGTTCTTTATATTAATGTTAGTGGAAGGTCCCCGTTATATGTAGCACAGGAGTTAGGTATGCATTATGAAAACATCAAAAAAAATTATCAGAAACCTGGAGAAAGATGGATGGTTTTACCCTCTGATCATGCAGAATTAGTTTTATTAAACCCCGTTCCTATAACAGGAGAAGAAGCAGACGAGTTTATAAGAGTAATAGAGGAACTAAAAGAAAAAATACTATCAGATTTATAAGGGAACTTTTCTGAAACTTATATTATCTAATTTCGTATAAAGCATAAATCATTTAGATAGAATGCAAGTACAAATTTACGTAGAGAAAAAGAATTTACTTTCCTTAGAGAAAAGTATAAAGAACGTGGATCCTTCTTTAATCCCAGATTATACTAATCAGTTTCCGTGGCAATATCCAAGGAGAGGAGATATACTTAAATCTGGATCAATAGGAGTTTTAATCTCCGTTCAGGTTTTTGTGTGGTTAGAAGATAATAAAAAATGAAAATATCCGCTGGCATTGCAATAATATGGAACAACAAAATTCTTATGGCTCAGCCAAAAAATGCCAAATTGTGGGAAAGGTATACTCCGCCTAAAGGAAGGATAGAAGAGGGGGAAACTATTGCAGAAGCAGCTTCTAGAGAAACCTTTGAAGAGATTGGGATTTATATCGAGCCTTATAAATTAGACGAATCTCTTATGACAACGATCCTATACGATAATAGGAAAACAGGGAAGGTTTATAAAAAAGTTCATGTATTCGAATATAGAATATCTAAACTTTCTGATATCAAATTAGATTCTGAAATTTTACCAAAAAAAATGCTACAAGATGATGAGATCGGAGAAGCACATTTTATGGATTATCAAGAATGCAAAAAAAAATCACTAAAAAGATATTTAGATTACATTAAAGAAAAAATAGGTTAGCTATGAGAGAATCAGAATCAAAGGAAATGAAAACTACTGAAGCTCAAACAAGAGATATTATCAATAAGCAATTTTATTATTGTGATAAACCATTCGATGTTGCATCTAAGGATCTTAATTGGAGAAAAAAGAATACCTTATCAGTAAACGAACACAATGAATGGTTAGAGTGGTGTGTTAATTACCTTATGATAGAAAATGATATAAACAAAAGAGAAGCTGAAATGGCTGCTTCCTGGTTTGAATTAAAGTGGGGGCTTACAATAGACAACGCAAAAAGGTAAATTATGAATATATTAAACTTCAAGATTTTACTTACTAAAATTTTCAAAAGAAAATATAAGAATGAATTCCAAAAGCAGCTGATTGCGGATTGGGGAAAGGAAGATATATTCGGACCATGGACTAAAATAGATAAAGAACAGAAGAAAATTAAATTCTATAAATCATATTATTTAATTAGTGACAATAAACCAGTAAACTTTGATATTTTTGAATGAGAACATTTTCCAAACCATCTGATGCTATAAAATGGACAAAAGAAAGACTCTATAATTTTGGCTCTGTAGTCAAGACTGAAAAATGGCAGGGTATAGATTCCCCAGATGACATGTGGGAAACAATGAATCATTCGTTCCAAATGTTTATACCTGAAACAATAGAGGAATTGCGGAAAGAGGTAAGACCGAATCTTCCATGGGCAGATGAACATTTCGGTGAAAGAATTAGCGGGGTTCCTTATAACCCTCCTCCTTCTCATGTTAGATGGCCTTTTGCTCAAAGAAATAATAAGCAATTTGTAGAAGAGGAAAAATTCTCCCATACCTACCCAGAAAGAATATGGCCTAAAAACGCGGAAAGTTCAACAGGAAATCATAAGGGAATCAGATTTGATTATGGAGATCTTGGTGATGTAGTGAATCTTATAGAAAGAGAACCTTATACGCGGCAGGCATTTTTACCTATCTGGTTCCCGGAAGATACTGGAACTGTACATAATGAGCGGGTGCCATGCACAATTGGATATCATTTCATGCGGAGGGGAGATCGTTTACACATGAATTATTATATTAGATCTTGTGATCTGATAAGGCATTTTAGGGATGATGTATACATGGCCTGCCGCAAGCTTTTTTATATACTAGAGTTACTGCAACAAAGGGATCCTGAGAATTGGAAAGACGTTAAACCAGGATATTATGCTATGCATATAGTCTCCTTACATTGCTTCAATAAAGAAAAAGGAATATTAACCCAAAATAATATATAATGGATCAGATTGACATATATTTAGAAATAGAAGAATTAACATTTAGCTTTCTTTCTGATGTTAAGAATGCAGTACAGAAGATACCAAATGACTCTGAATTGGGAAATAAGGTACGTGAATTATCGAATATAGTAGAGGGTAAAATGCAAAAATTGATAGATGACGAAGAATTAATTGAAAAGGATCAAGGATAAATATAATAGATTTTGTATATTTACAATAAAATAAACTATGATAAGTAAAGGCGGTACATTAACTGATTGGAGAAAAATTAATAAACCTACCGACGTTATGGTAGAACAATACGGAAAATTATTTTTGCGTAATCAAGGGAAATGGATCACAAGGTCTCGGCTATCAAAGGAACATTTGGGTGAAGAATTTACATTTAAAAAGAAGAAATGCAAATTAATAGGAAGTGCATACAACCGGGATTCTATGGTTATTTTAGATATTTCTGAAGACACCTACTATTTTGTACATTCTGATGTTGTTGATAGTATTATCTTAAAATTAAAAAACTTTGGTAAATATTAAAAGCCTTGGAACTCGATAAAATAATATATTCAGTGGTTACTTATCTACCACAAAGTCATATTCAGGTTTGCCATATAATCGGAGCGACTGCATCTAAAATAGAAGAGGCTAAACTTGCTGATCCTGGATTAGAATTTTATGGAAAATTTATATTAGAAGGTACAAAGGAAACTTTTGAAAAAATGTCATTGATTCCTGGGATTACATTAGAGATTCTATAAACTATTCGTTTGTTGTTCTTTGTTATATAAAAAGATATATAACATAAATAAAAAGATAATGAAGGATAGTAAGGCAATTATAAAAGGGGAAAATAAAGATTATGAAAAAATAACAAGTCCCGGATCACATCCAGCAGAAAAATTTAAAACTAAAGACGGGTTTGTTAAATGGTTTGACCAAAAAACTTGGGGAACTAAAAAAGGATCATTAGGAATGTCTAAAGAAACTACCGGAAACATAATGGATTTTTCTGAGTTTGCTGCAAATTTTAAAATCCTCCAGAGTAAATAAGAGTACCCCCGTAATTCACATAATAACCATTGCCAGAAATTTTATTAAGTTTTTAATTAAAAATAAAAATTGTTTATGGACATAATTGGTACAAGCGATACTATGCCCTTTGACGAAAAGGACAAATTCTGGGCAATGTTATTTAATAAAATATCAACTGCAATTTCAATAGGAAATGATTCTACTACTGCCTTTGCACTAAGCGAAATCTCAGCAAAGGACATTAAGGACGATGCTGGAGAAGAATACACACTTATTGTTGAGTCAGACCAATATGAGATCTTTCTAAATAATTACATCCAGTGGAGTGAGAAATTAGAGAGATATGAGGAATGTACTAAAGCTATAGATCTATTAGCACTCTTCCAGAAAAACGAATCTACTAAAGAATAAATCCCTTTATTTTTATCAGCCTCATTTTTTACCCCCACCCGAAAAGAGACGGCTCTATTAATATTCTTCCCTTTTTAAGGCCATCCAATATCACAAATAGTAGATATATAAGAATAAATTACTAAGAAGTGAAAGAATATACTATAGAGGATTTCGAGCGCATTTTGCCGGTCTATACAGATATTGTTAAGCACGGCAAGGAGAGTAAGATGATAGATGGGGCACACGAGTGTCTAGTAGTAATGGAATATTTTGAAGAATATGAAAAATGCATGGACCTTATCCCATTCATAGGGGAAGAGGATAAACCATCAGCCAATAATAGTGTTGGCCAAATAGAGAATAATTAATATGACTGGGGAAGAAAAAGATATAGTAGATCGAGAGGTTTATGAAAGCGCATATAAACGTATGAAAAAGTATGGTATATCTAGTATATTAACCTCTTCTAGATTAATCAAAAAACGAGCGGTTATAAAAGAACGGATAGTTTCTTATTATGAGGGTACAGAAGAATATGAGAAATGTGATTTTTTGAAAGACTTCTTTGATCAGATAGAGAAAGAGATTGCTATCAACGGAATTATAACAGGCTTAGATAATCTAAATAAAGAGCAAGACAAAAAATAAACAATCTAAAAATATAGGTGGATATATAAATAAAAAAATCCACCATGTCATTTTATTCCGTTATCTCTCGAATTTTTTCTACTAAATCACAGAAAAAAAAAGAGGATTTTAGTAAAACTAAATTAACCTTGAATATAAAAACCTTACCAAAACCGGTTAAATTAACGGAAATCGACGAAACTGATGGATTTCCAATTGGGATCTAATCCTGCTTTATAAAACATTGAAACTTTTAACCTTATAAAGGTATAAATATCACACGCTTAAGATAAGCGCAAAATTCTAATACACTATATGAAATTTGATGAATTAACAGAAAAAGAAATTATAGAGATAGGAAAGATTTACTGGGATAAAGAATTAACATGGGACGAAAGAATGGAAAAACTTTCTAGCTATATTGATAAATCTGAGAGAACAGTATCTACTTGGGTAGAAAAACTAGGTATTACAGAGAAGTCATTTCAACAGTCTCCCCAGTTTTTGCAAGCCAAGAACAAGAAGATCGACGATAAGAGAAAAAAGTTTATTGTCTCATGGGCTCAGAATAATACAAGCGTACATAGTAACTTTGTTAGTAACATGGAAGCATACGCATCTCATATAGATGCTAGTATTCATGTTATAGCAGGGAGATATAAAAACCCAACATCGGTATTTACTGATAATGAGTATGATTTCTGGGCAGATGAGGTCCTACCCTATTTAGATGCCAATAGACACGAGCTACACAAATATATGTGGATTATGTCAGATGTGAAGATACAGCCAACTGCCGTCAATCCTATGACAGGTCTAGCAGGTATGAGTGGGATTAATTCATGCATATTTGGATCACCAAAGGTACATTTAGAAACAATCCCAGTATTAGAAGGAAATGTCCCGAAACTAATGGTATCTACCGGGGCATGTACGCTTAGAAATTATACAGATTCTAAAGCAGGTAAGAAGGGAGAATTTCACCACACATTAGGTTTTGCCATCGTAGAAATTAAAGATGACGAAACTTTCTTTGTAAGACAGGTCACTGCAACCGACGATGGAAATTTCACGGACCTTTATTTTAATGTTACCGATGGAAAAATATCTTCGGTTAATTCTATTGCAGCATGCGTGCTTGGAGATTTACATTATGGCCAACACGACCAAGAAGTAGTAGATAAAACATTAGATATGTTCAATGATTTACATCCAGAGAACGTAATACTGCATGATGTATTTGATGGCTTATCTATAAACCACCACGAGGAGAAAGATCCATTCATACAATACCAAAGAGAAGTAGACGGAACAAATTCACTTAAGAAAGAAATAGAGGTAATGCTTGATGGGCTTGAGGATTTTCGGGAATATAACGTTTCTATTGTAAGGAGTAATCACGATGATTTCTTAGACCGTTGGTTAAAAGGAACCGATTGGAGGAAAGCCACCACGATGAAAAATTCTATTGAGTATATGAGATACAGTTTACTGTTATTAGAAGGTACTGCGATGGAAGGAGTCATTCCATATATTATAAAAGAGAAATTTCCACATTTTAATACTTTAGGAAGGAGTGATAGTTTTGTTGTCCTTGATTGGGAACTTGCGCAACACGGAGATATTGGAGCCAGTGGATCAAGAGGATCCTTAATCCAATTCAGAAAATTAAACACAAAAATCATAGTAGGTCATTATCATTCACCTGGACGTAAGGACGGTGCATTGGCGGTTGGAACCTCTACACACCTTAGAGTAAATTATAATAAAGGTGCTAGTGGGTGGCTACAAACCCACGTAATTATACATCATGACGGTAAAGCCCAACATATAAACTTTATTAATGGTGAATATACTACTTTAAAACCAGGAATGTGAAAAAATTATTAATAGGCGTGGACGAGGTAGGTGTTGGTGCAATTTCCGGACCAGTAGCAGCAGGAGCAGTATTCATACCAGAAGGTATAGACCCATCAGCTTATGGTGACAGTAAAAAAATAGCTAAGAAGAAAAGAATCCCTCTATATTCACACATCAAAGCTAACTGTAAATTTGGTATTGGCGTAGCAACAAACGAGGTTATAGATTTAGTTGGGATTAGAGCAGCTACTATTGGGGCAATGGTTGCTGCAATAGATGATCTATTTTTAAGAAATCCAGATTTAAATAGGGAAGATTACAAACTAATGGTTGACGGAGACCACTTCACTGAATTAACTAATATGGATTACGAGTGTATAATCAAAGGGGATGCAAAATTTAAATGTATTGGGGCTGCGTCTATTTTAGCTAAAGTTTATAGAGACAGTGTAATGGATAGATTATCTATTAAAACCCCTGGTTACTTATGGGAGAAAAATTCAGGATATGGTACAAAAGAGCATAGTGCAGCAATAATTGCCCGTGGATTAACCAAATATCATCGTAGATCATTTTGCTCTAAATTCATATAAATAAATATATCAATTTTTTAATTACAGAGTATTATATATAAGCCCAAAAACCAAATATGATTTCAGAATTCATTTACGATATAAGTATTGAAATAAATAAAGATTCTTCTAGTATGAATCTTGATGAATTAATACACAATATAGAATTACTAGATTGTAGTCAAGCCCTGACTGCTATTTTTTGCGAACTTGGGGAAGTTAACCAAGAAGGCAATATAATTTTTGACTTAGAAGAAAAAATAGATTCAGATGAAGATTTTTCAGATGATGCCGAAATACTCTTAAATTATCTAGCAGAGGTATTTCCTGGATTAATAGAGGAAGGGTCAAAATTCCAATACATAAATAGAAGCGCTATATTATCTGTATCATGGATAATGGAAGATAGCGAATGGAAATCGTATCAAGATATGAACAGAGACTATGGAATCGGAGAATTCGATGACGAGTCTGAAGAATGGTAAAATGAACATAGCCCCAGACAGGAAGCCAAACAAAATGCAAATGATTAGGGACAATTATATGTCCGAGCCTGCAGATTGGTTTAGTCGAGATTTCAAAGAGGAAGCTGGGATAGAATATACAATAAAAAATATTATTGTATTAACAACTCTGGATTCTCCCAGATATGAGGAATTTTTAGAGTTGAATAGCAAACATGCTATGGAATTTACTCCATTTTATGGAACTAGTGGAACAAAACCAGAAGTACATATATTTAATAATTATTTAACTATATTAAATAACTGGTTTAAAGAAAATACAAGCAGTGAGGTAGTTGCTATCTCGGAGGATGATGTATTGTTTCTATCAGGGGCATTTGATTTTTTATCTAGTGCGATGAAACAACTCCCTAGTAATTGGGATACCTTATCAGGGAATTTTTCAGCTATTCCAAAAATAAAACTAATATCACCAAATCTTATAAGTCCTGTTTCTTATGCAAGTTCGATGAATTTCACAGTTTTTCACAGGAGAAGTCTTATTAAGATTAAAGATAAACTTGAGCTGAGGAAAGGCGGATCTACTATACATAAACATATTGATAGATATTGTTTTTCTCCTGAAGTTGGCTTGAATTCATACTGTACCTGGCCAATGTTATGCAGGGAGGTTGCAGGATACTCAATGAAAGATTCAAGACTTACTAACACATTTGAGAATTTAATTGAATCTAAGCCCTATAGATTCTGGTTTTTGGATAAAAATCGATGGACTCCTTAAATAAAGTAATCATACAAAGTCTGGATATATAAAAGAAAAATCCTCTAGATGGCATTTAGAATACAACTCAGAAGAGATCTGCACACACGTTGGGCATCAAATAATCCAGTTTTATTACTAGGTGAATTCGGATACGAAACAAATACTTTATATGCCAAACTTGGCGACGGAGAAACCCATTGGAATGATCTTGATTATTTCTTAGGACCTGCTGGTGGGAGTGGAGCTGGACCTCGAGGGGATACTGGAGCAACAGGTGCTACTGGGGCAACAGGAGCAATCGGAATTGGATCAACAGGACCAATAGGAGTTACCGGTGCTACAGGAGATCCAGGAGGACCAATAGGACCAACTGGACCAATAGGACCAACCGGGCCTGAAGGTGGACCAATAGGACCAACGGGAGCTACAGGACCAATAGGAGATACTGGACCAACAGGAGATACTGGACCAATAGGACCTACAGGAGCAACTGGAGATACAGGAGCAACTGGACCAGCACATGTATTAGAAAATGTTATTAACGTAGCAAAATCAGGTGGGGATTATGATTCTCTTAAAGATGCATTAGATTCCATTACAGATAGTGGACCTGCACAAAGATATACTATAAATATTGCACCAGGAATATACACAGAAGACAATCCAATACAAGCAAAATCCTACGTTGCGGTAAAATCTATTGGAGAGGTACAGACTACAAGAATAGTGGCTGCTAACCCATTCGCTGATTTATTAGTAATGACGGATTTATTCTCGATTGAAGGTATTACCTTTTGGGGAGTAAGCGGTGCAACAGAATATGCAATCAGCCAAGGGATGACAGGATCAACCTTGATAACTAGGTGTCTTTTTGGGGAGTGTAGTAATGGAGTATTACTTAATCACGCGGATACAAAAATGACGATAAGTGATTGTAATATACTTGGGATAGGGGTCACTGTGATAAAGGGGATATACTGTCAGGCTGGTGAATTAGATTTAGACGTTTTTGGGGTTGCAGCAGGAAATATAACGACCCTAATAGAAGTTGCTGGGGCAAGCTCGAGATCCAATTTAGCTTTTGTAAACAGTAAAATATCTACTGTTGGGACTGTTATTCATATAAGAGATCAAGCAAGAGCTGTAATTAGCTTACCAGCAATAGTTTTTTGTAATGATGGTGTTGTATGTGATGGCGGGAGTGATGTAAGAGTAACCTCTGGTTTAATCTTCAATGCTCAAAATGACGGGGTTAGAATTGATGATATTGGTTCAGATACAAAATTATCTATAATGAACTGTACGGTTGAAGATAGTACTAGGTATGATTTCAATATATTAAGTGGGACTTCTCTTTTAACCGGATCCGCACAAACTTCTATCGATAAATTTAATTTTGTAGCAGGTGCTAAATTTTATGGTACTGTAATAGATACAAAAGAGGACGACGAAGGAGTTAATGTACTTGGAGAACTTCATGTTGGAATACCAGAGAAGGGAACGGAATCCGTATTTGGTGCTGGTGATTCATATACAAGAGGAATGCTAGTTTATCTTGACGGAGGGACAGGGGGAACATTTACTGATATTAGTGAAGATGCAAGAAGTGCTAGTCTTTCCTCATTTTCCTTTGGTGGTACAGCAGCAAATAACTCAATTTATATTGCCTCGAGTTTAAGTGGAGCGGATGTACTAGAACATTATGGAATAAAGACTAAAGTTCTCTCAGCAGCTATTAAAGGAACTGGGAAAATTATAATAGAGTATTGGAACGGCTCTTCTTGGATTGAGGTGAGTGGCATGGAAACCCACGATGCAGAATCGTATCATTCACACGCAAACGATTACTTTATAGATCCAGGTTCACATCATATAAGATATAATAGTGCTTTAGCTACCGATAGTTGGACTAAAAATGATCCAATATCACCAGCAATAGGAACTTCTTATTATTGGGTTCGATTTAGAATAGAATCAGCAATAACAACCGCTCCGGTATTTGAGCAATTTAAACTCCATACAAG
>Ga0164315_10000639_pt1 | contig 24898 bp, 24 predicted proteins | sample GuaBasSedimGuay6_FD_113737 | JGI IMG/M metagenome (GOLD analysis project Ga0164315, IMG submission 113737) | Subseafloor sediment microbial communities from Guaymas Basin, Gulf of California, Mexico - Guay6, Core 4569-2, 0-3 cm | ecosystem: Environmental > Aquatic > Marine > Hydrothermal vents... | reverse complement strand
GGTGTGTCGCCGTTGGTAGCTGCTCGCTATCAAATCATGGTGATGTGTATGTTGTTTGCGGCGGCGGGGTTTTCTGTGGCCTTATTCCTGATCTGGACGCGGCGTACTGTGGAGAGAAATTGGTGATGTGTAAAATGGAGTTGGTGAAACTGAGACCAGGCGGTCAAGGGGTTGAATTGTAGGCTCTCTGGTGAATTGTTACACTTGCCGGCGGTGATAATTATTTTTTTTCAGTAGTTAAAATTATAGGTCCAAGGAGATCCAGTCTATGCAAAAGTTTCTTTCTATCGGCAAAATTGCGACATTAGGTTTTTGGGTATTACCGCTATTAGCGTTATTCGGTATGCTGGGCAAAGAGTGGAGTGAGCTTGTGTTATGGATCGGCGTGCTGGTTTTTTATGCCCATCTTGGCGAGCTTGTTGTCATCCAGGGCAAGCTGAGAATGAAGGACCGCGATACTATCTATGATGCCATGATGGTTATCCTGGTGGGCTTTTTCCACTGGTTGCCTATTGTCAGAGAAGAAAAATAGTATTAAGCAGTAAAAATAGTATCGAACAAGCCAAATAACTGGGCGAAGGTCGTGGCGCTAACAGGTGCGAATCAGGAAGTGCGGTAGTAACACAGGATGTTCTTTTGGTTAAATAGTTACCGTTGCGTGAAGTGCTGTCAAACATGAGGATCAGTCATGAACAAGCAATCTTCTGACGAGTTACAGCCTGGTGATTCACATAAGGCCGCTAGCGAAATTCGTGAGCAGGGTTATTCCATCATAGAGAATTTCCTGTCCCCGCAGCAGTTGGCGAAAGCGCGAGATTTGCTCGATAGTCGTACAGTTACTTTTGCGGGCCGGAACAACTTTGAGGGCAGCAAGACTGAGCGAATCTATGCACTGCTTACCCAGGATAAAGCATTTCAGGATATCGTCGAAGACCAACGGGTAATGGCGATATGCGATGCTTTCCTCGAAGCCAATTTTTTGCTGACAACCAGCCAGGCGATTTGTATCCATCCTGGAGAAACGCCACAGCCCTGGCACTGTGACGATGCTTTTTACGCCATTCCCCGACCCCGAATGATTGCGATATCGACAGTGATTGCTCTCGACGATTTCACCGCCGAAAACGGTGGCACTGAGGTCATTCCGGGCAGTAATTGCTGGAGCGAGGAGCAGGCAGGCGGTGATTATCGTGATGGAGAGACTGAAACCGATCCAGATTATGCCCAGCGCATGGACGGGAAATCCATCACTGTTGAAATGCCAGCGGGAGCCTGTGTCGTGTTTTCAGGTAGCACACTCCACCGCGGCGGTCGCAATACCAGCACAGGTATCAGGCGCGCACTGTCTAATCAATACTGTCAGCCGTGGGCCAGGACGATAGAGAACTTTTATCTCACTATACCCCGTGACATGGTGAAAGGCATGAGTCCAAAAATACAATCTTTACTGGGTTATTCGGTACACTCGCCTTTTATGGGCCAGGTTTCAGGTTCCCACCCTTTAAAAACACTGGATCCGGATTTCGTACCCTCTGTGTTCCGGGACAGCTAATCATCACCATACCGATGACGTTATGCCTCAAGCCGGGCATCATTTGCCTGGCTCCTCCTAAGGAGCAGGAATTTCTAAGGAGCCTCTGATTAATTAACCAAATTGTGTCACGTACCTAACGTGTGATTTCCTGAAGCCATCATGATGCAAACTGCTACTCCGCTATTTTCCTATCCTCAATACTGGGCCGAATGTTTCGGTACGGCGCCCTTCCTGCCGACTAGCAGGGAAGAAATGGATCAACTCGGCTGGGATAGTTGTGATGTTATTGTCGTCACCGGTGATGCCTACGTGGATCATCCCAGTTTTGGCATGGCAGTCATTGGCCGGTTGTTGGAAGCTCAGGGTTTTCGTGTGGGCATCATTGATCAACCCGACTGGCGCAGCAAAGACGACTTTATGCGCCTTGGTAAGCCTAATCTGTTTTTCGGTGTATCAGCGGGCAATATGGATTCGATGATCAATCGCTATACGGCGGACAAGCGTATGCGAAGCGATGATGCGTATTCCCCCGACGGTGAGGGCGGCAAACGACCGGATCGTGCAGTGATCGTCTACTCTCAGCGTTGCCGGGAGGCCTGGAAGGATGTGCCTGTCGTGCTAGGTAGTATCGAAGCCAGCCTGCGCCGGATTGCGCATTACGACTATTGGTCAGATGAAGTGCGACGCTCCATTCTGGTCGATTCGCAGGCGGATATTCTGCTCTACGGTAATGCCGAACGGGCTGTGACGGAAGTCGCTCATCGCCTGGCGCGGGGACATAGTATTGCTGAGGTGACGGATATTCGCGGCACCGTGATATTGCGTGAGGACTTACCGGAAGGCTGGACGGTCATCGATTCCACCCGTGTTGACCGACCGGGTAAAGTCGATCCGATCCATAATCCCTATGACAGTGATGAGGAGCTGGCCGCGGCAACTGGCGGCAAATGTACTGTTGGCCGTGATACGGGCACCGGCGAGCAGGTTCTTCATTTTGTTCCTCATAGAGAAAAGATTGATCGAGCAAAGTCTGTGATTCGGCTGCCGGCCTGCCACAAAGTGAAAAATGACCCGGTGCTTTATGCCCACGCCTCGCGGGTGCTACATCTGGAAACCAATCCGGGCAATGCGCGGGCATTGGTGCAGCGACACGACAACGTTGAGGTTTGGTTGAATCCACCACCGGTGCCATTGACCACTGAAGAAATGGATGGGGTATTTGGCCTGCCCTATGCGCGGGTGCCGCACCCCAGGTACGAGGGTCGACGTATTCCGGCTTACGAGATGATTCGGTTTTCTGTGAATATTATGCGTGGCTGTTTTGGCGGTTGCACTTTTTGTTCGATTACCGAGCACGAGGGGCGAATTATTCAAAACCGGTCCGAGGACTCGATTATTGCTGAGATTGAAAATATTCGTGATAAGACACCAGGCTTTACTGGTGTGATATCCGATCTCGGTGGACCCACTGCCAATATGTACCGACTAGCCTGTAAATCGAAGGAGATTGAATCCGCCTGTCGACGGTTGTCCTGTGTTTATCCTGGTATATGTGTGAACCTTAATACCGATCACGACCCCCTGATTCACCTATATCGTCGGGCCAGAACTTTGCCAGGCATTAAAAAAGTGCTGATCGCATCGGGCTTGCGCTACGATCTGGCTGTTGAATCGCCAGAATACGTTGAGGAGTTAGTCACGCATCATGTTGGCGGATACCTGAAGATCGCACCTGAGCACACCGAGGAAGGACCGCTATCGAAAATGATGAAGCCGGGAATGGATAGCTATCACCGGTTCAGCGCGATGTTTGAAAAATACACTAAAAAAGCCGGCAAGAAACAGTATCTGATCCCCTACTTTATTGCTGCTCATCCGGGCACCAGTGAAGATGATATGGTCGAACTGGCGCTGTGGCTAAAACGGCATCGTTTCCGCGCTGACCAGGTGCAAACTTTTTATCCCTCGCCGATGGCGACTGCTACGGCGATGTACCACACTGGGCGCAACCCTCTGCGCGGTCTGAGTTACAAGGGTGGAGAAAAAGTCAGCCGCGTGCGCAATTTGGATAAGCGCCGTTTACACAAAGCCTTGTTGCGCTACCACGATCCTGCAAACTGGCCGTTGATAAGTGACTATCTGGTCAGGGCCGGACGCGCGGATTTAATTGGTGATGGTGAGCATTGCCTCATTCCGGCACAGGAGGCAGGTCGTCGAGGCAGGGGCCGTACACAAAATGTTAGTAAAAGGCATCGACAATTTGCCACACAACATACCCGCAAAAATCGTAGCGGGCGCAAACGGCCCTAATAGGTTTTTTTAAGACGGCGATTGCCGGGCTTTTCCGGATGATACTCAAAAAACCAGTTTTCGAGCGCTTCTTCCTTGCCCTGTTCATGTTGTTGCTGCACCGACTTCTCAGTCTCGGTACATAAATCAAGGGCAATCTGTTTTATACGGACTTGCTCCTGAGTATCTGCCGTCACCAAATTTTCCTCGGTCAGATGACCAATAAAAGCCTGAATCACCTTCTCGCAGTGGACATCGATTGTCTGTGTCGAATTAGTGGTCTGTGCGCAAAGGTGAGAGCTGAATAGAACCATGGATATAACGAAAGTTGTTAATAAACTATAGCGAGAGCAGTTCGACGGTATCATGTGAAAAGTAGTGGGCCACGAAATATAGCTCGCTATGTTAGCAAGTTCAGGTTTGATAATGAAGGTTATGTTCACGCACGCGGATCAACTCTTTGGGCAGCAGGTAAGTTGTGCCAGGCGGGTAGATTATAGCTGGCGGGGCGGTTAGGTTTTTCGCCGACCTAAGCTAAATCAATTAATGGACCTGTCTGTTGTTGGCAGTTTGCTGGCCGTTTGTTGGCAGTCTTGTGACAACAAATTACTGTTGCTATGCGCGACGCTTGAGGTGGATAGCCCACTGGGCCTCAGGTTTAAGCATTACTTTTGTGCCATCAATCCTGCGCGATACCGACTCGGTGCAAAATCTTATCGACTAAAAGCGCTGCGCTATAACTGTGCGCTGTAAGTGTGTTAATGCACCAGATTAGTGCTTTTTGAATCAGCAGTCCCCCCATATCGATAGTACTCCTCTATCTGACTTGTTTTAACGCCTGAATCCGTTACACAAAATATGGCATGGTTTGTGCTAATCAAGTTGAGAGCTGCAACGCTGTATTGGTTGCTTTTTAGACATATAAGGTGAGGTGATAGGTTTTATTTTGATGACAACTTATATGTATGTTATTATCTAATTTATTAAATTCTGGAGGGAATACTATGAAATTACTGAAGAAAAATATTGCTCTAACGGCTTTGCTTATTGCGTCTCCACTGGCCGCAACGGCTGTAGAAGTGGAAGTGAGTGCAAATGTTGCATTGACGACTGATTACCGTTTTCGGGGTATTTCTCAAACAGACGAAAAACCAGCGATTCAGGGTGGCTTTGATGTTGCCCTGGATAACGGCATTTATATTGGTACCTGGGGCTCTAACGTTGATTTTGCCAATAGCCTTGAGCTGGATTACTACATAGGTTTTGCCAACGATATCAATGAAGACTGGAGCTACGATGTTGGCTATATCTATTATGATTATCCCGGCGCGGATAGTACTCAGCGCGAGTATAACTCTAGCGCTAAAGATGATTATCAGGAATTTTATGCCAAGGTTTCGTTTATGGGCTTTACCCTGGGCGGGGCATATTCTGATGACTATTATCTCGAAACGGGGGAATTTTATTACCTACACGGCGAGTATACCTATACATTTACAGAGTTTTACGACATAGGCCTTGATCTGCATGTTGGTAATAATAACTTCGAATATAAATCAACGGATTCAAACCTCAAAGATGCGGAGCGCGCATTTTTAACAGATGGTGAAGATAGCTATTGGGATTATTCGATCGGTCTTACCAAGGGATTTATGGGCGTCGATTTCTCCCTCACTTGGGTTGACACCGATTTAAATAAAAGCGAATGTTTTGATGAAAACTGGTGTGATAGCACGTTTATATTGGCGGTTAGTAAAAGTCTTTAATTCTGGGCTACGGGCGTTGTATAGAAGTTAACTATTACCTTCAAATAAAAATCTTTAGATATAAAAATAGTCGACTTTGATAAGGCTGTACAAGAATATTTTTTAGGTGGCTAAAATGCTCGCATCAATTGATGCGAGCATTTTTTTATACAACTGAGGAAGCTCTGAATAAGTCTGGACGAAGCAGGCTGTGATTCAGAATATCCAGATTCAAGGCGCAAAACGCACGTAATAGCCAGCTATTACGAAGGTTTGTAACGAAGAAGCTGGGTATTCTGAGCGCAGAATGCGAGTTCATGACTTGTTCAGAGCTTCCCTAACTATACATACGCTAAACGCAACTCTCGTCACGACATCATGTCTAGCTCGGGCAGAGTCCAGTTCGGGCAGAAACAGATCCCAGGCGTCATACAGTACCCGTCGCAGCCTTCAGCAGCTTGTCGAGCATTCGTTCCAGATGTTCCAGGGTGTTGCAGGTGCTGGCCAGGTGGCAGTAGGGGCGGTACTTATACATAACAGAATCCCCGGTTTTCCAGAAATTCTCGGGTTCCGGGTTCAGCCAGATCACCCGTTTAGCCCGCTGATATAGCAATTGCATCACTTCACTACGAGGGGCCAGGAAATTGTTGCGGGCATCCCCGAGTATCAACACTGTGGTTTTATTATCTATATCATCCATGCACTGATCTTCCAGATCGAGCAGTGTTGTGCCGTAATCGGACCCGCCCAGGCCATGCCTGTCCATAATAATGTCGATTGCCTGTTCGACAGGATAATCCTCAAAAATATCGTTGACGTTGATCAGATTACCGGTGAAAACGTAACTGTCGATGCGGGTCATGACATCGTTGAGGCTGTACACAAAGAGGAGCAAAAAGCGCGCATAAGCCTGTACAGAGCCACTGACGTCACACATCACCATCAGGCGCGGTTTGTCGATGTATTTAGTTTTCCAGTAGGTTTCAAATAACACTCCATCGTAAGCGGCGTTGCGACGGAGGGTTTTGCGGAAGTCGAGTTGCCCGCGATTTTCACGTTTTTTCTTCCTGGAATACTGAGTGCTCAGACGTTTTGCCATTTTCAGCACCAGGTGGTGCATGATATGAAAATCACGTTGCTCGATATTTGATAGTTTGGCGCTTTGCAGGTGTTCTTCGCGGAGGTTTTTCGCTGCGTTTTTTCCGAACATCGATAACTGTTGCTCGACAAAGTCTTTAACTTGTTCAGCGAGGTAGTCCTTGGCCTGACGGAGCTCTTCGGCGAGACCCGTTCCTCCGGGGCAATCGCCCTTTCCGGCAGCCTGGGCAATTTCATTTTGCAAATCGCGTAAGCCCATCTTCTGCATAATTTGCTGGGTATAAAGGCTTTTTTGTGTGAAGAACCAGATATCGCTTAGCCCTACTTCTCGGGCTGCTTTCTTCATTTCTGTGCTAAGGCTGGCAGCATCGCGATCCAGTAACATTTTTGCCAGTGGTTGATCGCCCTGGTATTCATCGGTGGGTACAGGTATCGCCTCATCAGCATTGGCATCGGCAGAGTTCTTTTGTTCATGACCGAGCTGTTCTATGGTTTCAAAGGTATTGAAACGGAAATACTGCTCGAAACATTCAGCGACCAGATCCTGCTCCGCCAGGGATTTAGCCAAACTAACCTGAAAGGCGTTTTTTAGAATTTGGCGATTGCTATAACCTACCAGGGTCACTGAACGACTGGTTTCAATGCTGTCTGAAGGCGAGATGTTAACGCCAGCTGCCCTGACTACCTTGTAAAAGTCTTCAAGCGTCTGCTGCATGGTCAAAATCCTGTCGGGTTTTCAAAATGTTAGCCTGTGTTCATGCACCGGAGTTCAGGTGCCAGAGCGCTTATGGGCCTTGTTAATAAAGGCCATAGTATGGTCGCGCATTGCTTCAATATCTGTTTCAAACTTTAACAACACATTGAGAGTTTGTTTAACCATCGGCGGATCCAGTTGCTCACTATGGAGCAAAAGTAGTGTTTTCGCCCAGTCGATGGTTTCCGAGATAGATGGCACCTTTTTCAGGTCAAGCTCCCTGACATTCTGCACGAAACTGACAACTTCCTTACGTAGGGTATCTGATAACTCCGGTACGCGACTACTGAGTATTCGGCTTTCCAGTTTTTCATCCGGGTAGGGTATGTACAGGTGCAGGCAACGTCTTTTTAGTGCATCGCTGAGTTCACGGCTGTTATTGCTGGTGAGAAATACCAGAGGTTTTATTTTGGCTTTTATGGTGCCGAGTTCGGGTATGGAAACCTGAAATTCAGAGAGTATCTCTAACAGAAAAGCCTCGAATTCATGGTCGGATTTATCGACTTCATCAATCAGCAGTACGCAGCCGAGTTCCTCATGTAGAGCCTTATATAAGGGCCGTGGCTCGAGGAAACTTTCCGAAAAGAACAGGTCATCGTGACTATGAATTTTATCCATTGACTCGCTGAGTCCGCTGGCTCCCTCCAGCAGTTCCCCCAGTTTGTCTTTGAGAAGTTGCGTATAAAGTAACTGTTTTGCGTATTTCCACTCATACAGCGCCTTTGATTCGTCAAGCCCTTCGTAGCATTGTAGGCGTACCAGAGGAACATCAAGAATTTCGGCAGTTGTCTTTGCCAGTTCGGTTTTGCCAACGCCCGCAGGCCCCTCGACCAGAATCGGTTTTTGCAGATTGTGAGCGATATAAACGCAGGTAGCTATTTGATCACTACAAATATATTTGGCTTCTTCAAACCGGTTTTGTATTTCTTCAACGGATCGGAACGTGTCCTGATACAATTTTTTCATTGATTTTGATTACCTGAGGTCATTGGATTTTGTGGAATATAAATTACTGGATAAGTTCTTGTCGGCTAAACCCTTTTGGGGCAAGTGCCGCCGTTGGGATAAGTACTGCTCAGTCAACGATCTGATGCGTACCTTCGTTGCTGATTGGCCGATACTGGACAGCAGCTGAATGTCATTAAACAGCGCTTCGAGTCTGGGCTGTAATGACAGCCAGGGCGCGAGATGGGTCTGGACTTCGTCAATTAACGTGCGAGTGCCAATAATAAGTGTGGTTAAGTCGGGCAGCTCAGTGTTTTGATCCAGCTTCTGGGCACTGAGCAAGCCCAGTTCTGCGGCAGAATCGGCAAGACATAAACATCGACCCAATATGTCCAGATCTATTTCATCTCGGCCATAATCGGCGAGCAAACTAAGTTGCATGTGTATTGCCCCGGCAATGGGTGCCAGCATAAGTACATCTTCCAGGGTGCGCATGGGTTTTGATATTTCTTCAAAAGCCTGCCCCGGTGTGCCGATCAGTGCTTTATCAGCTACTCGACATTGATTGAAGGTGATATTGCAGTGGCTACTGGGCGCCAGGCGGGTGCTCTGCTCACCTGATCCCAGGCTTAAGCCCGCTTGTGTTTTATGGATCAGAAAAGCAGAGAATTGCTTTTTGTCGGCGAATACGCTGGTAATCGCCAGCACTATAAACCAGTCGGCATAGGGGCCGTGGCTGACATAGGCTTTTTCGCCATTCAGGATGAAATACCCATCCCTTTGTTCGGCAGTACAGGTCAGGTGCTTGGGGTGGGCACCGGCTTGCGGTTCTGAAATTGCCATTGCACATAAAGAATCACCTGACAAAATGCTGCTAATACAATCTTGTGCGTGGTCGGCATAGCGCTTCAGGAAGCGCACTTTAAGTAGTTGGCCTAGCCAGGTCATAGTCAGGCCTGGGTAAGCACACAGTCTGGTCAGTGTGAGTCCGGCTGCTGCAATGTCACGATAAGCTGTTTTATCGGCGCTATATTTTTTTAATAGATCATGGTTGGCCATGTCTTTCCACAGTGACATGGGGAATTCATCCGCAGTTGGCATCGCGAAGTTTATATCTGTCACCAGTGAAGCGAAAAGCGTATCGATGGTGTGCGGAGAGTTGGGCATTATGACAGCAGGTTGGCAAGTTAGAGTTCGACATTCTAACTGTGAAATGTGCAAACTGGGAAATAAGCTTGCTGTTGAATTAATAAGTGCTTTATCGTTGTGGTGATGGTGAGCGGGGCGGAAGCTATGAGTGAGCACAATGAGGGCGATCTTTTTCGTCAGTTTGTCGGTGATGTGAAGCCGCTAAAGCAAACAGTGCGCGGGGATAAGCGGCCTGCAGCAAAGGATACTCCAGGTCTTATTGAACGCCGCCGAGCCGCTCAGGAGCTGGGTAACAAGGAGGGCAACTACCTGGCGCGGCAGGAACACATTAGCCCCGTTAAACCCTGGGATTTACTTTCTTTTAAACGAGATGGCGTACAGCATGGCGTTTTTCGCAGTTTAAAACAGGGTAAGTATGTTATTGATGCCACCATTGACCTGCATGGTCGCACTGTTCAACAAGCTCGACAGGAGGTATTCCATTTCCTGCGTGAATGTGTGGAAAGGGATATTCGTTGTGCCACTATTACTCACGGCAAAGGGCAGCACAGAGATCCCCCTGCATTGCTTAAAAGCTGTGTGAATCACTGGCTTCAACAGATGGATGAAGTATTGGCTTTCCACAGTGCCCGCCCACAACAAGGTGGCTCGGGTTCAACGAATGTCTTACTAAGAAAAAGCCAGGCCCAGAAAGATAAGAATAGCGAAAAGTTCAACAGGAAAACGAGTCGGAAATAGTTCCTCAAAGCGCCGATCTGATGGGGCGCTGTCTGACAGGGCCTTGCTTGACTGCTTGATGGTCGCAAGGGACGATCGTGAGAGTGAGTAAACTCATGGACAGTGGGTAGAGCTTGAAGTGACCAATCTTAAATGGATGGTTAACCCCCCCCCTCTCTCCAAAAAAATGCCTAAACAAATCATAGCAATTTTATTTTTTCTCCACCGGGAGTTTGTCCGTTATATGAGCTACACTTTATTTGACCGCGCTGACAGGTTCCATTCTGATAGGCACCATTGTTTGTTAATGCGGTCTAGTCAGGAATAGTTACGGTTAACTGGATTAGTAAAGTAAATTAGTCGGGAGTTTCTACATGCCAAGCCATACTTATAAACATATTGAAATAACGGGTAGTTCAACCAAGGGTTCTGACGACGCTATCAGCTCTGCTATAGCCCAGGCGGCAAAAACCCTGGATCATTTACACTGGTACGAAGTGATAGAAAGTCGTGGCTTTATTGAGGATGGCAAGGTGAAGCATTGGCAGGTAACACTAAAGGTTGGATTTCGCCTGGATCGCTAATGGTGACTGGATCATTGATGGCGAGTAGTCACGGTATGTATTACTGACCCCAGCTTACATGGGGCTTGACGGCAGGGTCGTGATTGCCAGGTTTCGAACGTAAGATCGCGAATGTAAGGTTAAGTGCGGCCTTATCGCCTCCAGCTGTTAGCGGTTTAAACAGGATAACAAAATATTTTCCGGAGCAAAATATCGCGGTGATATCTGTGATTTTTTGCGCTTTGCGATATGCCCTACCAGCATGCTATGGGGTATTTCTGCCACATAAACGCTGTAATACCTCCAGCAGTGGTTTGATAATCCTGCATTTGTATATATTATGGGTGCTGGTCAGTGTTATTACCTGGTGCCGGTTTGCACAGGTGTCCGGGTATATTTTGGTAGGCCAATAACAATTATATTTTCCTATAAAATACCTGTTTGGGGGCTTCATGGTTAACTACGAACTTTTACCGCCTATTCTGGGCGGCGCAGGTTTAGTGTGTGCGTTTATCATCTATCGACTTGTCATGCGTTATCCGGCTGGGGAAGACGCGATTAAGAAAATTGCCGATCAGATCCACCTTGGCGCTATGGTGTTTATGCGCCGCGAATACACCATGTTGGCGATGTTCGCAGGGGCCTTGTTGATAGTCATATACATATCACCATTGGGCACAAATACTGCCCTGGCGTTTTTAGTGGGTGCCTTATGCTCTGCCATAGCGGGCTGGTTAGGCATGATCGCGGCAACGCGAGCCAATGTGCGTACTGCCACGGCGGCCAATACCGAAGGTGCTGCTACCGCTCTCGCAGTCGCTTTTTATGGTGGTTCGGTCATGGGCCTGTGTGTTGCTTCTCTGGGCCTTATAGGTTTAGGAAGTTTGTATCTGTATTTTGGTGGCGATCCTCACACCGCCCATGCAATACATGGTTTTGGGATGGGTGGCTCTGTTGTTGCACTGTTTTCACGAGTTGGCGGGGGAATTTTTACCAAGAGTGCTGATGTTGGCGCTGATCTGGTCGGTAAGATTGAAGCAGGTATTCCCGAAGATGACCCCCGTAACCCTGGTGTTATCGCGGATAACGTCGGTGATAACGTCGGTGATGTTGCCGGTATGGGTTCGGACATATTTGAGTCCTATTGTGGCGCAATGATCGCTTCCACTGCCATCGCTGCGACTTTCACGGCCAATCCGTTGCAGTCGCAATTGATGTTTTTGCCGCTGGCGCTGTCGTCTATAGGCCTGATTGCTTCGATAATAGGTATTGTTGTGGTGCGCGCGCGTTCCAGTTCGGAACCCGCTAAGGCCCTGCGCTCTGGCACAATCGGTGCGCCAGTAGTATTTGTCATTGCGGCTTATTTCCTTGTTGACTGGATGGGCATTGACCGCGGTGTCTGGTTTGCAGTGCTAAGTGGCGCTGTGGGTGGCATTCTTATTGGCTTGATCACTGAGTATTACACCGGTGGTGCACCAGTGAGAAAAATAGCAAACTCCGGCGAAACTGGGCCAGCGACCGTCATGATTACTGGCCTGGCGGTTGGTATGCAATCTGTTGTGCTGCCGGTTTTGTTTATCAGTGCCATTATCTTCTTTTCCACACAGCAGGCGGGGCTCTACGGCGTGGGTATTGCCGCTGTTGGCATGTTATCAACAGTGGGGATTACCATGGCTATCGATGCCTATGGCCCGGTTGCGGACAATGCCGGTGGTATAGCTGAGATGGGGGGTATGGGCGAAGCAACCCGTGAGATAACGGATTCACTTGATGAACTGGGTAATACTACAGCGGCGATCGGCAAGGGCTTTGCTATCGGTGCAGCTGCACTGGCAGCCTTAGCTATTATTGCGGCATTTGTAGAAACGGTCTCCGCCAATAAGCCTGATTTTAGTCTTGAGCTTTCCGAGCCCATGGTGTTAGTGGGTATGTTTATCGGTGGTGCGATCCCCTTCCTGATTGCATCTATCACCATGACTGCGGTAGGTGATGCGGCCTTCGAAATGATCCATGAGATTCGTCGCCAGTTTAGGGAAATTCCCGGTTTGCTGGAAGGTACAGCCGAGCCTGATACCGCGCGATGTGTTGATATTGCCACTACAGCCGCTTTGAAGAAGATGCTGTTGCCCGGCACTATAGCGGTGGCTGCTCCAGTTGTTGTTGGCTTTGGCCTTGGTGCTGAATCTCTGGGTGGCATGCTTGGTGGCGGTCTGCTGGGTTGTGTACTGCTTGCCCTGATGATGGCCAATGCCGGTGGTGCCTGGGACAATGCCAAAAAGTATGTAGAAAAAGGCAATCTGGGTGGCAAGGGCTCAGACGTACATACCGCGGTTGTCGTTGGTGATACCGTTGGCGACCCTTTCAAGGATACTTCAGGTCCGTCGATGAACATCCTGATTAATGTGATGGCTATTGTCAGTCTGGTAATTGCGCCGCTGCTATAGTCCGTGTTGAAGCAGCAAAAAGGGGCGCAATTGCGCCCCTTTTTTTCGTTTTCGTTTTTGTTTATGGCAATATTTGCGGCAATGTTTAGGGTAATGTTTACGGCAATGTTTAGGGTAATCGATAACCCAGTGCTTCCGTTAAATGGTGGTCTTCCAGTGCGGTAGTCCCCTCCAGGTCAGCGATGGTTCTGGCTACCTTGAGTACGCGATGATAGGCGCGCGCGGAAAGACCGAGGCGTTCTATGGCCGCGTTCATCAGGCTTGTCTGGCTAGCAGTCAGGCTGCAGACTTCCTGCAACTGACGTGTGCTGAGGTTGCTATTCTCACAGCCCTGGCGTTGCATCTGAATGTTTCTGGCACATGCCACTCGAGCTGCAATTGTCGCGCTGCTTTCGCCTGTTTCCTGGGGGTTTGTTAATTGGTCGTGGGGTACCTGTGGAACAGCAACTTGCAGATCAATACGATCAAGTAGTGGTCCAGATATTTTATCCTTGTAGCGATTTATTCGGTCGGGAGTGCATCGGCACCGAATAGAGCCCAGGTAACCGCAGGGGCAGGGGTTCATCGCTGCCACGAGCATGAATCTTGCGGGGTATTCCGCGCTTGTTTGCGCGCGGGAAATCATTATTTTTCCAGATTCCAGTGGTTCGCGCAGTACGTCGAGCACATTTCTGGGAAACTCTGGTAGCTCATCCAGAAACAGGACGCCCTGATGGGCCAGTGAAATTTCACCGGGCCGGGGATTACTACCGCCGCCCACTAGAGCCACTGCTGAAGCAGTATGATGTGGCGCTCGAAACGGTCGCTCAAAAAAGTTTGGTCGCAGGCCGTGCCCGGCTACGGAATAGATAATGCCAACCTGGAGCGCTGCAGATTCTTCTAAAGCTGGTAGCAGGCCCGGTAAACGGCTGGCCAGCATTGTTTTTCCGGTTCCGGGTGGGCCGGTGAAGAGTAGATTATGAGCGCCGGCGGCGGCTATCTCCAGAGCTCTTTTTGCCTGGTGCTGGCCGATGATATCGCGAATGTCAGCTTCTGTAGTCTTATTGACCTGCGGGCTATAGTGCTGTCTCTCCAATAGTTCGGCACCCCGTAAATGCGCACATACCTCCAGTAAATGGCTGGCGCCAAAAATATGTGCACTCCTGGCTAATGCGCCTTCGTCAGCGTTGGCAGTGGGTACAATAAGTTTTCGCTCCTGTTCACCGCAGGCCAGTGCTGTGGCTAATATGCCATCGATGGGTCGCAACTCCCCGGATAGTGCCAGTTCGCCGACAAATTCATACTCTCGCAGAGATTCCACAGGCAATTGGCCCGAGGCCGCGAGGATGCCGAGTGCGATGGGCAGGTCAAAACGTCCACCACTTTTGGGTAGGTCAGCAGGAGCCAGGCTAATGGTTATACGGCGGGGAGGAAATTCAAAATGGGCGTTGAGCAGAGCGCTACGCACACGATCCTTGCTCTCTTTGACCGCGGTTTCGGGGAGTCCAACCATGCTCAGGCTCGGCAGGCCATTCGACAAATGAACTTCTACCGATACCGGCGGGGAATAAATGCCGGATTGAGCACGCGTTTTTACAATAGCGAGAGTCATGCAATCGTCCCTGATGTGCAATGCTCGTTGGTAGAAACCCCAACGATATTCCAATGTACCTTATTCTAGCTGTAATGGTAAACACTATATCCGGTGTCGCGGTGGCGCAGTAGATCTGATCCAGGCCGCCTGACTCTTGTGTCTGGACTTAATGTGTCGCGGTGTGTGGGTATTAACCGCACCAATATAGAGCATTTTCCTGGTATGGAGATTCTTCTCCGCACTATCTTCGGGCTGCTTCTGGTCAGGTGCGTATTTTTATCGCAAAAAAACATGGCATGGTTTGTGCTGTTATTTATGTGATGTGCTGAAAGATATCAGGTACACCTCAAACTGGAGAACAAAATGAAAATGATCACAGCGGTTATCAAGCCGTTTAAGCTCGATGATGTTCGTGAGGCGCTGGCTAATATCGGCGTTCAGGGGTTAACGGTTACCGAGGTAAAGGGGTTTGGGCGACAAAAGGGCCACACTGAATTGTATCGGGGTGCCGAGTATGTGGTCGATTTTCTCCCCAAGGTAAAGGCGGAAGTCGCGGTCACTGACGCTATGGCAGACAACGCTGTCGAAGCCATCGTCAATGCAGCGCAAACAGGCAAGATTGGCGACGGCAAAATTTTTATTACGAATATTCAGGAAACCATACGTATTCGTACCGGCGAAACTGGCGATGATGCCGTTTGATTGAACTTATTTTTTACTGCAGAGGAATAAAAAATGGAAAGTGATATTGTTCAAATTAAGTACGCCCTGGATACGTTCTATTTCCTGGTGTGCGGTGCTTTGGTGATGTGGATGGCAGCTGGCTTTACCATGCTGGAAGCCGGTCTTGTAAGAGCAAAAAATACCACTGAAATTCTGACTAAAAACGTAGCACTTTATGCGGTGTCCTGCGTTATGTACCTGATTATGGGTTACACCATTATGTATGGTGGCTCAGAAGGCGGTTTTTTCCCCGATAGCTGGTTCGGTAATACCATAGCGAATTCTTCCCCTGAAGAAGTGTTAGCGGGTTATGCTGCTGATGCGGATGACTACACCTACTACTCTGGCGCTTCTGACTTCTTCTTTCAGGTGGTTTTCGTTGCTACGGCCATGTCGATCGTCTCTGGCGCGGTGGCGGAACGCATGAAACTCTGGGCCTTTCTGGCGTTTGCAGTGGTAATGACAGGTTTTATTTACCCATTGCAGGGCATGTGGAAATGGGGCGGCGGCTTCCTCGATACGGCTGGTTTTCTTGATTTTGCAGGTTCCGGTGTGGTGCATATGACCGGTGCAGCAGGTGCCCTGGCAGGCGTGCTGTTACTCGGTGCCCGCAAAGGAAAATACGGTGCAGACGGATCAGTAAAAGCCATTCCGGGTGCCAATATGCCCCTCGCTGCCCTGGGTATGTTCGTGCTCTGGGTGGGCTGGTTCGGCTTCAATGGCGGTTCTGAGCTCAAGGTTTCAGATATTGGCGAAGCTAATGCGGTAGCTGATATCTTCGTGAACACTAATGCAGCTGCGGCCGCTGGCCTGATTGCGGCTCTGATAACTGCCCGCTTGATGTTCGGCAAAGCTGATCTGACCATGGCCATTAATGGCGCACTCGCTGGTTTAGTGGCCATCACCGCTGAACCATTAACACCGGGACCGATGTGGTCTACCTTGATCGGTGGCATCGGTGGCGTACTGGTAGTATTTTCAGTCATCGCGATGGATAAGATCCGCATCGACGATCCGGTTGGTGCCATTTCTGTACACGGCGTGGTGGGTATCTGGGGGCTACTGGCGGTGTGTCTTACCAATCCAGATGCTTCGTTGACAGCTCAATTGCTGGGCATCGGCGTGATTTTTGCCTGGGTGTTTGGTGCCAGTCTTCTGGTCTGGTTCATCCTCAAGGTAACCGTTGGAATTCGGGTTAGTGAGGAGGAAGAATACGAGGGCGTGGATATGTCTGAATGTGGTATGGAAGCCTATCCGGAATTCACCCCTGCCAACTAAAGTGAATTTAGTTCGCTAAAAACGGGGGACTTTAAGTCCCCCGTTTTTTTTGTGACTAATTTTAGTGATTAATAGTGATGCTGATTAGATGCATTATGGTGTGGAAAAGTGTATCTTTTTCAGCGCCTGGCTCCCTGATACTAATCTATGTATCCGAGCTCCGAATTTTATAACGAGGAATAACTTATGAAGCTGATCACCGCCATCATTAAACCTTTTAAGCTAGATGACGTTCGCCAGGCGCTGGCCGATGTCGGCGTCCAGGGTGTCACTGTCACCGAGGTCAAGGGTTTTGGTAGACAAAAAGGTCATACCGAACTTTATCGAGGTGCGGAATATGTAGTCGATTTTTTACCCAAAGTGAAAATGGAGATCGCAGTGGGGGACGACATGGTTGATGCGGTGGTTGAAGCGGTCACTAAAGCTGCTAATACCGGCAAAATTGGTGATGGCAAGATCTTTATTTCAACCCTCGAAGAAATTATCCGCATTCGCACTGGAGAAACAGGTGAAGAGGCGGTATAGGCCTGGTGGCAAGAGTCGATAACTAATCAGAGGTTTTTGGTTTACGTGACGCGCGAGGATGGGCGTTATCGTAAACCTTGGCCAGGTGTTGAAAATCAAGGTGGGTATAGATTTGCGTGGTGGAAAGGTTCGCATGGCCCAGCAACTCCTGTACTGCACGGAGGTCGCCGCTAGATTCAAGTAGATGACTGGCAAAGGAATGGCGCAACATATGTGGGTTAACGCGGCTATCAAGGCCAAGTGTGGTGCTCAGTTGGGCGAGTCTGTATTGAATTGCGCGATGGCTGATGCGTTTGCCCCGTTGACTCAAAAATAGTGCGTACTCATCGCTGCTTGCCCGTTGTGCGCGAATGGGTAACCAGTCGCGAAGTCTTGACAGGGCCTGGGCGCCGATAGGAATTATTCGGGTTTTCCTGCCTTTACCAAGCACGGTGACAGTGTGGTCGGTGAGATCTATATCATCAATATTCAGGTTCGCCAGCTCGGCGAGCCGCAGTCCGGAAGAATATATCAGTTCGATAATTGCTCTATCCCGATGAGCCAGCCAGCTATCACCTGGCACGGCCATAAATTGGCCAGCTTGATCGACGTCTAACACTTTTGGCAGTCGGCGGGATTTTTTTGGCGCGTTGATGCCGTCGGTGGGGTTGCGGCTTAGCCATTGCATGCGTAGCGCATAACGAAAAAATGCTCGCAGTGAAGATAGCCATCGTTGCAGGCTGGCGCTACCCAGCCCTCCTTTATGTAATTCGGTCAGGCATTGGCGTACATGGAGGCTATCGATCTGATTTAGCGAATCCAGGTTTTGGGCTGTAGTCCATTTTGTGAATTTGCCTAAATCACGGAGGTAATTGGTGACAGTATGTGGCGACAAACCACGTTCGTGAGCCAGGTAGCGCCTGAAACTATCGACCTGGTTGCTGTCAGGAACAGTACTGGACACGGTTGTCACTCGCCCTGTGTTAACACGTTTGAGTTAGTTCAGTAACTTTGGCGCAACACGGTTGAGAACTTCGGCGATATAACTTAAAAACAGTGTACCCATACTGCTACGGTAACGATTAGGGTCGCTATTACCAATGGCCAGAATACCAAAAATGCTACCGTGGCAAAGGGGTACTGCGGCAACTGAGCCAATTTTAGGAGCATCTTCGCCAAACAGGAATTCAAGTTCGTCATGCCTGAGTACACCGCAGATTGCGCGGTTAGTACGCAGCAGCGTGCCGATGGCATTGTTTGCTTCATCCAAACCAACCACTTTGGCGTGGCTGTGAGGGATTTTATCGACTTCACCGAGCAGGATAAGATTGTGAAATTCAACTTTAAAGTCTGTGCCCAGGCTGTCGTACAAAACTGATACAACACTGTCCAGATCCTTAGACTCGAGAATTGTCAGTACCAGGCGTTTGGTTTTTTCAAATAGTTTGTCGTTAGTTCGTGCGGATTCAAGCAAATTATTGAGGCGACGGCGCATTTCAATATTGCGATCACGCAGGACGCTGATTTGTCGCTCAATCAGTGATACTGCTTTACCGCTTTCGTGAGGCAATTCGAGGTTTTCTATCACTCGCGGATGCCGGTCAAAAAAGTCAGGGTTGGCGGTTAGAAAGTCACTGACCTGCTGTTCGGAAAGTTCCTTTCCGGGCTTATCTATATTGCTCATATTTTTATACGCCCATGAAATACAGTAGTTGCTGGTCCGGTCATGGTGACCGACTGGTTTTCTCCAGGCCAGGAAATATCGAGGCGGCCACCGACCAAATCCACAGATACCGATGAGTCTAACAGGTCTTGCTGTATACCTGCCACTACTGCTGCGCAAGCGCCGGAGCCGCACGCCTGTGTTTCGCCTACGCCTCGTTCATAGACCCTTAGCCTGATTTGTCGGCGGGACACTACCTCCATAAATCCTGCATTCACCCTTTCTGGAAAATTGCTGTGACTTTCTATTTTTGGGCCCAGTTCAGCAATCGGTGCGTTATCGACATTATCTACCTGCAACACCGCGTGGGGATTACCCAGGGATAGTGCGGCAACCCTGTACATAGCGCCATCAACTTTTAGTGGATAGCATGTTTCCTGTTGGTCGCTAAGCAGGGGGATATGTTTGGGGTCAAATACAGGTATACCCATCGCTACGCTAATGCTCTTTGAGTTTTCAAATTGCAATTCGAGAATGCCAGTATTTGTCTGCACTCGAATATGCTTTTTGCCAGTTAGTTTTTGATCGACGACAAACTTGGCAAAACAGCGAGCCCCGTTACCGCACTGTGCCACTTCGCTGCCATCAGCGTTAAAAATACGGTAGCGGAAATCCACATTGGCCACTGACGGAGGTTCGACCACTAGCACTTGATCGCAGCCCACACCACGGTGGCGATCTGCCAGATTCTGCGCCAGTGTCGGCGTCATATGGATTGCCTGAGATACGCCATCAATGACCACAAAGTCATTGCCGAGACCATGCATTTTTGTAAATCGAATCAACATTATGGTGTTTCCGGTAGCGTGTGCTCTCCGCGCATCAAACTATCGATGGTTTCCCGCTCTCTCACCAGATGGATTGTAGTTTCATCGACCATGATTTCTGCGGCCCGCGGTCGCGTATTATAGTTAGAACTCATGGTAAACCCGTAAGCACCCGCTGAATGTACGCAAAGTAAATCACCTTGTTTAACAGCGAGTCGACGATCCTTGCCAAGAAAATCGCCGGTCTCACATACCGGTCCGACAATATCACAGACCTCTTCAAGTTGGTTGGCTTCGCTGTGTACCGGTTCTATATTCAGCCAGGCATCGTATAGTGTTGGCCTGATCATGTCGTTCATGGCAGCGTCGACCACGACAAAATTTTTATCGCCGTTGTTTTTGATGTATTCGACTCGGGTCAGCAATATGCCTGCATTGGCAGTTATTGAGCGTCCTGGTTCGACAATCAGAGTCAGGTTCCGCTCCTGCAATTTTTCTAACACGGCAGCAATATAGTCTTTGATGGGGGGCGGGGTTTCGTCTCTGTAGCGGACGCCGAGACCGCCACCCAGATCCAGATGTTCGACATTTATACCGATCTCGGTCAGTTTGCCTACCAGTGCTAGTGCGCGATCAAGTGCATCGAGGAAAGGCTCGATTTCGGTAAGTTGTGAGCCGATATGACAATCTATGCCGATAATTTTCACATTGGGCAGCGCTGCGGCCTGCTGGTAAACAGTAAAAGCGGTATCAATATCGATACCAAATTTGTTCTCTTTTAACCCAGTGGAGATATAAGGGTGGGTTAAGGCATCAACGTCTGGATTTATGCGCAGCGAAATCGCTGCTGTGGTATTCAGGTTGCGGGCAATACGCTGGATTTGTTCCAGTTCACCTTTAGATTCCACGTTAAAACAGTGAATGCCAGCTTTTAATGCATATTCGATTTCATCAGCGCGTTTGCCTACACCAGAGAAAACAGTTTTGTCAGCACTGCCGCCGACGGTCAAAACCCTTTTTAATTCGCCAGCGGAAACAATATCAAAACCCGCACCAAGATCTGCTAATAGCTTTAGTACTGCCAGATTCGAATTCGCTTTAACTGCGTAGCAGACAAGATGAGAGTGGCCGGACAGAGCCTGCTCATAAGCCAGGAAATGTTCGCTGAGTGCTTTTTTCGAATACACATAGGCTGGCGTCCCGTAACGAGAAGCAATGTCGGCAAGTGGTACACCCTCGGCATACAGCTCGCCCTTGTGGGAAGCGAAATGGTTCATTGTCACGAGCGCTTATTTTTATTCAGGTGCTGGTTCTTGAGGTGTTTGTTCTTCTGGCGCTGATTTTTCAGGCGCTGATTCTTTAGGCGGATTATCTTCACGTTCGGGAAGTTGCTGTTGGACCGGTGGTTCCGGAAGATACAGCGGGCCCTTATTACCGCAGGCATTGATTGCTCCCAGGCAGCAAAGCAAAAAAGCCGCCAGCACTGCGCGTTCAATTGAGCTTGTGCATTTCATAGTGGGAGGCCCTGTTGTGAGGTCGGCAGTATAACGGGTGATGACTTGTCGCCTCAATCGAAAGTTGGCAGGTTTGGCCCACCCATATTTACAATGTGTAGATAGCTTATACTTCCCACGTTTGTCGCGTAGGCAAAGATTTCAGCTACAGCTTGCGAGCTATTTTTACCACTGCACTTCACAGGGATGATGCCATCATGAAAATTGGTGTACCGAAAGAAATAAAGCCCGGTGAAAACCGGATTGCATTGACTTGCTCAGGCGCGCAGGCACTGGTAAATGCCGGCCATACTGTGTGTGTGGAGGAGAATGCTGGTGTGGGTTCAGGCTTTGTTGATGCTGAGTATAAACAAGTTGGCGCACATATTGTCACCGCGGCCGGCGCCTGGGATGCTGATCTTGTGCTCAAAGTAAAAGAGCCAGTTGCCCTTGAATACCCTTACCTGCAGCAGCAAACCGTATTCACCTACTTCCATCTTGCCGGTGTCGACCCAGAACTGACCCATATGCTGCTTAGCAACAAAACTACCGCCATTGCTTATGAAACCGTCGAGGACGGGCAGGGTAAATTGCCTCTGTTGGCACCAATGAGTGCCGTTGCTGGCAGCATGGCCGTGACAATGGGTAATTTCTATCTGGCCAGGTTCAACGGTGGTAAGGGAATGTTGCTGTCACAGTTGTTTGACCAGAGCTATGGCAAGGTGCTGATAGTCGGTGACGGGGTGGTAGGCCAGCACAGCGCCAAAGTGGCTAGCGGCATGGGTGCTGAAGTTATTGTTGCCGGTAATCGGCCTGATAACACGCGGCAACTGGCCAAAGCATTATCGACCAACATTCGTTTTATTCAATCTAACGAAGAAAATATTGCTGCAGAATTGAGTGATGTGGACCTTGTTGTGGGTGCTGTGCTGGTTCGTGGTGGGCGGACGCCCTATGTCATCAGCGAAGCCATGGTTGAAATGATGCCTCCCGGCTCAGTGATTGTGGATGTGAGCATCGATCAGGGCGGCTGTGTGGCGACGTCCAGGCCTACTACTCACGCCGAGCCGGTCTTTGAGAAGCATGGCGTTATCCACTATTGCGTGGCCAATATGCCCGGCGCTTATCCGCGCCTGTCCACAATTGCTCTCACCAACGCTACCTTGCCCTACGCTCTAAAACTCGCCAACCAGAGCGAAAACGCTTTAGCAACAGATCGGGGTTTTGCCAGAGGGGTAAATACATACAAAGGGCATATCACCTGTCAGGCCGTTGCCGAGAGTCTTAATATGATGAGCGACTATCAGCCTTACTGATTGCACGATCAGAACTTACCTCAGGGCAATAGTTCTTGTGGTGCTCTCTATGCCGTCAGGCTTGCAAAGAAAGTCCTAAGCGCATTTTCACCACCTTCTTCCCAGGCGCTTAGGGCAGCGGTGCCGATAATGGCAATATCTGCCCTGCCGCGTAAAAAATCTAGATCCGCTTTTTGCTTCACGCCAAAACCCACACCAATAGGCAAAGTTGTATGAGCTCGACAACGGCGGATAAAAGCGTCCAGATCGTCACCCATTTCCGTCTTGTTGCCGGTCACACCTTTGCGGGCGACTGCATAAATAAAGCCCTGCGAGGCATCACCCAACAACTGCAGGCGGGCTTCCGTATTAGTTGGCGTCATCAGCACAATTGGCGCAAGCCCTTTGCTAGCGGACAGGCCATGTAGTTCACCAGCTTCTTCGACAGGCAGGTCAGGCACGATATAGCCACACCCACCGGCAGCGGCCAGTTTGTTTACAAAAGTAGCTTCGCCCATTTTGAAAACTGTATTGTAGTAACCCATCATTAATACTTTGAAAGGAAAGTGCGCACTGACTTTTTCCATAAACGCAAAACAGTCGGCGGGAGAAGTGCCATTGTTGATCGCCTCCTGGTTGGCGCGTACAAATAGCGGCCCGTCGGCGGAGGGTTCGGAAAATGGAAACTGCAGTTCGACCATATCTACGCCAAACTCGGCCATAATTTCCAGTTCACGCCAGTTATCCTCAAAGGACGGGTAGCCGCAAACCACATGGGTCATTAACAGTAATTTTTTATGCTCCAGGCGTTCGCGAAGATAGAGCTCCAGTGGGGATGCTGCCGACGTTACAGTATCAGGAGCCATATTCTACCGCCTTGTCTTTAATAAATTGTTTCCAGTGTTCGTCTTCAATAGTATCGGCGACAGTGAAAATATCCTTATCGCCGCGACCAGACTGATTGATAAGGATGATTTCATTCTTTGCCATCTTCGGCGCTTCCAGTATTGCCTGGGCAAAGGCGTGACAGCTTTCCAGTGCGGGGATCAGCCCTTCAGTACGCATGACTAGTGTGAGTGTTTCGCGCACCATCTCGTCAGTGGCGGCTTCAAAGCGTACCCGCTTTTTCTCCCAGAGATCTGCGAGAATGGGGTTGATGCCAATGTAGTCCAGTCCAGCGGCGATAGAATGAGTTTCGAGCATATTGCCGTCATCATTCTGTAGGAAATATGTCTTGTAGCCCTGCGCTACACCCACTGAGGCGTCATGGTAGGCAAGCCGTGAGGCATGCAAGCCAGAACCGGGGCCATGCCCACCTGCTTCAACGCCCACCAGTTCGACGTTGTCATCCATAAAACCCTGAAAAATACCGATGGCGTTAGAGCCGCCGCCGACACAGGCAAATACCCGGTCAGGTAATCTGCCGGCCTCGTCAATGATTTGCTCGCGGGCCTCCTTACCTATGACCGACTGAAAGAAGCTGACCATCTCCGGGAACGGATGAGGACCACAGGCCGTGCCCAATACATAGTGGGTGTCAGCCATATTGGTCACCCAGTCACGTAAGCACTCGTTGATGGCGTCTTTCAAAGTGCGCTGGCCATCTTCCACGGACACCACTTCGGCGCCAAGGCTTTCCATCCAGAAGACGTTGGGACGTTGACGAGCAATATCGATGGCGCCCATATAGATTTTACAGTCGAAACCAAAACGGGCGGCCATGGTCGCTGTGGCAAAACCGTGTTGACCCGCGCCGGTTTCCGCAATAACGCGTTTTTTACCGAGCCGTTTACATATCAGGCCCTGGCCCATGACGTTATTGATTTTGTGAGATCCAGTGTGGCCAAGATCTTCTCGTTTGACAAAGATTCGCGCGCCACCCAGTTGCCTGGAAAGGTTCTCAAGATAGGTGACCGGGGTTGGTCGACCCGAGTAGGTGCGCATCAAATCGACAAATTCATTCCAGAATGAAGGATCATTCTTGCAAGTTCGAAAACAGTCCTGCAATTCTTCAATGGTTGCAGTAAGAATTTCGGGTAAAAAAGTACCGCCGTAGTTGCCGTAGTAGCCTTCACGGCTATTGGCAAAATCGAAAAGGGACATAAAGATACCGAGGTGGATGCCAAACAAGGCCGCACATAGTAGCCAAGGAGATGATATTCAACAAGTTTCGTGGGTCATATTGTTAGTAACACATAAACTGTCCGGTCTTGTAGCACATGACCTGTCCGGTTCTCATAGTACCCCGAGGAGGGGCGCTTATGAGACGGACAGAGTGGCTACAGGAGACTCGACTAATGAGAT
>Ga0164315_10000638_pt1 | contig 24904 bp, 15 predicted proteins | sample GuaBasSedimGuay6_FD_113737 | JGI IMG/M metagenome (GOLD analysis project Ga0164315, IMG submission 113737) | Subseafloor sediment microbial communities from Guaymas Basin, Gulf of California, Mexico - Guay6, Core 4569-2, 0-3 cm | ecosystem: Environmental > Aquatic > Marine > Hydrothermal vents... | reverse complement strand
CAACAAGAACCTGATGCCTCAAGTTTTCCAAGTGGTGGAATTCGTAACACATTTGAAGCACGAGGCTATACAGCATGGGATCCTTCTTCACCGGCATTTGTTACCGGCAATACGCTTTGTGTACCAACCATTTTTGTTTCCTATACTGGTGAAGCACTTGATTATAAAACACCTTTGCTAAGAGCCTTAAATGAATTAGATAAAGCTGCTGTAGGAGTATGTCAGTTTTTTGATAAAAATGTGACAAAAGTGATTTCTACTCTTGGTGTGGAACAGGAGTATTTTCTTGTTGATAGTGCTTTATATCAGGCTCGTCCGGATTTGAGCCTGACAAACAGGACGTTAATGGGGCATACTTCTTCGAAAGATCAGCAATTAGATGATCACTATTTTGGATCAATTAAGGAGCGAGTAGCATCTTATATGAAAGACCTTGAAATTGAGTCACATAAACTTGGAATTCCATTAAAAACAAGGCATAATGAAGTTGCACCAAACCAATTTGAATGTGCTCCAATTTTTGAAGAAACAAGCCTGGCAGTTGATCATAATCAATTGTTGATGGATTTAATGAAAAAAATAGCCATAAGGCATAATTTTAGGGTTTTATTGCATGAAAAGCCATTTGCCGGAATTAATGGTTCTGGTAAACACAACAACTGGTCAATGTCTACGAATACGGGTATTAACCTGTTAAGTCCAGGCGCAACCCCAAAAAGGAATCTTCAATTTCTTACTTTCCTGATAAATACAGTTAAAGCAGTATTTGATAACCAGGATGCTTTACGCGCAAGTATTGTGTCTGCAGGAAATCAACACAGACTGGGAGCGAATGAAGCACCTCCATCTATTATGTCTGTATTTATTGGAAAAAAATTGACTAAGATGCTTGATGAACTTGAGGCTTCTGTACCTGAAGGAAAAATGACACCTGATGAAAAAACTGAATTAAAATTGAATATTGGTAAAATACCTGAAATTCTACTGGATAATACGGATAGGAACAGAACTTCACCTTTTGCATTTACAGGTAATCGTTTTGAGTTTAGGGCTGTGGGGTCGGATGAAAATTGTGCTTCGCCAATGATTGTTTTAAATACGGCAATGGCCAATCAACTTAAGGAGTTTAAAGAAGAGGTTGATCGTATTATTGAAGGAGGGCTTAAGAAGGATGAGGCAATTTTTCAGGTATTGAGGAAATATATAACTTATTCAAAAAAAGTTAGGTTTGAGGGAAATGGTTATAGTCAACAGTGGGAAAAAGATGCTGCCAAAAGGGGATTAACAAATGAAAAAAGTGCTATTAATGCCTTCAAAGCATATATTTCTAAGGATAATATTGAACTTTTTGAAAAGAATAATGTCTTAAGTAAGAGAGAGTTAGAGGCAAGGTATGAAGTTCGTATTGAAAATTATACTAAGAAGATTCAAATAGAATCACGTGTGCTTGGTGATTTAGCAATAAATCACATTATTCCAACGGCCATAAAGTATCAAACTAATTTAATTGAGAATGTAAGAGGTTTAAAGGAACTTTTTGATGAACAAGAGTTTAACCAAATTGCAGGAGCTCGGTTACAACTAATTAAAACTATATCAACACATATTACATCTATTAAAGCTAAAGTGAATGAAATGGTAGAAGAACGAAAAATTGCTAATAAAGTTGAGGATGCAACTGAAAAGGCAAATTATTATGAGCAAAAAGTAAAACCATTTCTTGATGATATCAGGTATTGTATAGATAAACTTGAATTGATTGTGGATGATGAAATTTGGCCTTTGCCTAAATATCGTGAACTATTATTTAATTAGTATTTGGCCATAAAGTCCGATTTCTTCGTTACGCTCGCTAAAAAAACAGTCATTTACAAAAGTAAACTTCTTGATTTTTCAAGCTTCGCAAGCCTTGAACTCGAACTTTCTGAATCAAACACAGAGTTTATAGACAGACTAATTAATAGAAGTTATCTTATTCTAATTATAAACCTGTCGAAAGATGGGTTTTCCTTTTTATAAAGTAAAAACAAAATAAATTGTATATTTGTTTAGTAAATAGGATTTAGCATAATTTAAAAAGAAATTATCATGAATATTCAAAAATCAGTATTGATTTTTTTACTAATATGTTCTGTAAGCACCTTTGTTTTAGCACAAAACAATAAAACCAAAAAGGCTGATGCCACTTTTAATGCCGGTGAGTATTATAAAGCAAGTGAAATGTATCAAAAATTATACAGTAAAGCAGGCACAAAGATTTTTAAAGCTGAACTTGGATTCAAACTGGGTGAATGTTACCGGCATATGAATATTCCTCGTAAAGCTGAAAAGTGGTATAAAAAAGCTGTACGTTATAAATATCAGGATCCTATGTCTATTCTGTATCTGGCAGATGCCATGAAAATGAATGAAAAATATCCAGAAGCAAAAACAGAATATGAAAGATATAGAGATGTTGTTCCAGATGACATTAGAGGGGAAAAGGGGATAGAATCATGTGATTTGGCACTTGAATGGCTTGAAAAACCTGAAAGGTTTATTGTAACAAATGAAAGGTCAATGAATTCTAAGCAAAGTGATTACCGTCCGGAATATTTTAAAGGAAATGCTACCATTTACTTCACAAGTACTCGTGAGGGTAGTAGTGGTAATAAGTTTAATAATAATTCAGGTCAGAATTTTTCTGATATTTTCATTACATTGAAAGATCGCAAAGGTGAATGGAATCATCCAATACCAATAAAAGGTTCTGTGAACTCGGAGTTTGATGATGGTGCATCTAGTATTAATAAAGCAGGTACTGAAATGTATTATACAAGCTGTAAGGTTGTTAAAAATGAGACTGTCGGATGTCAGGTTTATCACTCTAAGTTTTCTGGAAATTTGTGGACTTCACCTGAATTAGTACCATTGCTGCAGGATAGCAGTATTTCTGTCGGGCATCCGGCTATATCAATTGATGGTCTAATCCTTTATTTTGTGGCTGAAATGGAAGGTGGTATGGGGAGAAAGGATATATGGAAGGTTGAAAGAAGCTCAAAAAGTGGAACATGGGGAAAACCCAAAAACCTGGGTAAAAATGTAAATACAGCTAACGATGAAATGTTCCCTTATGAAAATGAAAATGGTGATTTTTATTTTGCATCAAGTGGTCATATTGGTATTGGGGGTTTAGATATATATAAATTGACAGAGGAAGAAGGAGGAAGGATAAATGTTGAAAATATGAAATCGCCCATCAATTCTCCAGCTGATGACTTTGCAATAGTTTTTGAAGGTAAAAAGGACAAAGGTTATTTTTCATCTACAAGGACTGGTGGAAGGGGGAATGATGATATTTACTCATTTTATCTCCCCGAACTTGTTTTTACCTTACAAGGTACAGTAAAAGATGAAAGTACTGAAAACCCAATTGGAGAGGCTAAAGTTAAATTGGTTGGTAGTGATGGTACCTCCCTGGAAACAAACTCTGGTGTTGATGGTAAATTTAAATTTAAGCTAAAGCCAGAAACTGATTATATCGTTACTACACAGAAAGTTAATTATCTAAAAGGTAAGGCTAAAGAATCTACCAAAGGCTTAACAAAAAGCCAGGATATTGTGACTGATATATTTATGTCTCCAATTCATATTGTTATTGAAGTTGAGAATATCTTTTATGATTTAAATAGAGCTGATTTACGCCCTGAATCAACGGTTGCTTTAGATAATCTAGTTGAAATATTAAATGATAATAATACAATTACAATTGAGCTATCAGCTCACACAGATTATAGAGGTACTACTGAATCAAATATCGATCTTTCACAAAGAAGAGCTCAGTCCGTTGTCAGCTACCTTATTGATAAGGGTATTAAAACAGAAAGGCTTACTGCCAAGGGTTATGGTGAAACAGAACCAAAAGTTATTACAAGAAAGTTAGGGGCAAAATATGCATTCCTTAAAGAAAGAGATGTGTTGGGTGAGGATTTTATAAATCAACTAAGTTCAGAGGAAGAAAAAGAAATAGCACATCAAATAAACAGGCGGACAGAGTTTAAAGTAATCCGAACTGATTACTCTGAATCAGGTATTCAATTTGGCGAATAGTCTTATTGCTTACTGATTATCTTTGCAAATAAGCCATATATATTGGGAAACCTAAAATTCTATTAACAACTTCTAAAATTAGTAATTTCAAATTTCAAAATTTCAATGTCTGATTCAAGATATAATTTAAGAGGTGTTTCTGCATCAAAAGAAGATGTTCATGAGGCAATTAAAAACATTGATAAAGGTATTTTCCCAAATGCATTTTGTAAGGTAATCCCTGATATTTTAGCAGGGGATGATGATTACTGCACCATTATGCATGCTGATGGGGCAGGCACAAAATCATCGTTGGCTTATCTTTATTGGAAAGAAACTGGTGATTTGTCAGTTTGGAAAGGAATTGCACAGGATGCTATTGTGATGAATACAGATGATTTACTATGTGTTGGTGCAACGGATAATATTCTGCTTTCTTCAACAATTGGGCGGAATAAGAATTTAATACCGGGTGCAATTATTTCTGAAATAATTAATGGAACGGAAGAGTTTTTATCCAAAATGCGCAATTTAGGAATAAATATGTACAGTACCGGTGGCGAAACTGCCGATGTTGGCGATTTGGTTCGTACCATAATTGTTGATTCTACGGTTACTGCCCGTATGAAAAGGGCTGATGTTATTACCAATGAAAAAATAGCTTCCGGTGATGTGATTGTTGGGCTGTCTTCATCTGGAATGGCAAGTTACGAAGAAGAATATAATGGCGGTATGGGTAGCAACGGGCTTACTTCAGCCAGGCACGATGTTTTTGCTAACTATTTGGCAAAAAAATATCCTGAAAGTTTTGATCCTATGATGCCCGAAGAGCTATGCTATTCAGGAGGCTATAAACTTACTGACCATGTTGGAGAATTGCCGGTGAATATTGGAAATCTTGTATTATCACCAACCAGAACTTATGCTCCTGTTATCAATCAAATTCTTGACCTGCATAGAAAAAATATTCATGGAATGATTCATTGTTCCGGCGGTGCACAAACAAAAATTCTAAACTTTGTTAATGGTCTGCATATTATTAAGGATAATATGTTTACAGTTCCGGAACTTTTTAGGATTATTCAGAAAGAATCAGCTACTTCATGGAAAGAAATGTATAAAGTTTTTAATATGGGGCATCGTTTTGAAATATATATGCCGGAACAATATGCCGAAGAGATTATCAACATTTCAAAATCATTTAATATTGATGCACAAATTGTTGGTTATTGTGAATCATCCGACAAGAAAAAATTAACGATAAAGAGTGAATTTGGTCATTTTGAGTATTAGTTGTACTTTTGCGCCCTCATTGAGGGTTTTTATATAAATTTGTTCTGCAAAATTATAATGTAATTCTTAATAAGATTGTCGTTTACATATTTATAATAAAAGTAAAATTATTTAATTGTGGATATTACAATTTACAAGTTCAATAAATTTCGTTAGCTTCACAATACTTTTAGGTACTGATTTAGGAATAGTTTTAGTATAAATATTATTCCGAAACAGTTAAAAACTCTTTCCTATTATAGTCAATCACCAACATTAGAATAGATTAATCCTCAACAATAAAATTATGAGTTATAATTCGCTATTAGAAAAATTAGAAGGTATAAAAATAAAATTTGATAATATCATGCAACAAATTTCAGATCCTGAGATTATTTCAGACATGAAAAGGTATGTAAAGCTAAACAAAGAATACAAAGAGCTTGAGCCCCTTGTTGATGCATACAAGAGATATAAAAATATCGTTGACAATATCCAATCATCAAAACAAATGCTTGCCGAAGAAGATGATCCTGAGATGAAAGAAATGGCCAAAGAAGAACTTGAAGAACTTGAAGGCCAAATTCCGGAGCTGGAGGAAGAAATTAAGGTTTTATTAATACCGAAAGACCCGGAAGATGCGAAAAATGCTATTGTAGAAATAAGAGCAGGAACCGGTGGTGATGAAGCCAGTATTTTTGCTGGTGAATTAGCAAGAATGTATTTTAAATTCTGTGAAACCAAGGGGTGGAAAATCAGTATTTCTAATACCTCTGAAGGAACTTCAGGAGGTTACAAAGAAATTATTTTTTCTGTTGAAGGGAAAGATGTTTATGGTGTTTTAAAATATGAATCAGGTGTTCATCGTGTGCAACGTGTGCCACAAACTGAAACACAGGGACGCGTACATACTTCGGCAGCCTCAGTTGCAGTATTACCAGAAGTTGAGGAGTTTGACATTGAACTTAATCCAGCAGATATTAGAAAGGATACTTATTGCTCGTCAGGTCCCGGTGGACAATCGGTAAATACAACTTATTCGGCAATTCGTTTAACACATATACCATCTGGAATTGTAGTTACCTGTCAGGATCAAAAATCGCAGATTAAAAACCTGGATAAGGCGATGAAAGAGCTTCGTTCAAGAATCTACGATATCGAGCACCAAAAATATCTTGACGAAATATCTTCAAAACGGAAAACAATGGTTTCTACAGGTGATCGATCAGCAAAAATTAGAACCTATAATTACCCACAAGGTAGAGTAACCGATCATAGAATAAACTACACGGCTTATAACTTACCTAATATAATAAATGGTGATATAGCTGAACTTATTGATAAATTGCAAGTTGCTGAAAATGCTGAACGCATGAAGGAAACGGAAGATGCTTAAGCTAAATAGTGTGTGTTTATGAGGTAAGTTGTTGATAGCATTACAAGTTAAAGAAATACCTAAAGGCGTTGAAAATGGAGTTTTAACAGCAGCTGAAATTTCAAGATTAAACCTATGGGTGTTTTTAATACCTTTAATTAATTTGTATTTTTAAAAAAAATATTAGATTTCTTAAAATAGTAAAAATGAAATTTTCAGAACTAACCGTAGAGATTGTAAAAAAACAGAGTTTTTTATGTATTGGTTTGGATAGTGATATCAATAAGATACCTGAATTTTTAATGAAGTTTGATGATCCTGTTTTTGAGTTCAACAAGCAAATTATTGACGCTACACATGATTTGGCCATAGCATATAAACCCAATATCGCTTTTTATGAAAGTAGGGGTGTAGCTGGTTGGAAGAGCCTGGAATCTACCGTAAGTTATCTGAATGATAATTACCCTGATATCTTGTTGATAGCCGATGCTAAACGAGGTGATATTGGCAATACATCAAAAGAGTATGCGAAGGCATTTTTTAGCCAAATGGATTTTGATGCGATTACGGTTGCACCATATATGGGCAGGGATTCTGTTGAGCCATTTTTGGAATTTAAAGACCGTTGGGTGATTGTGCTTGGGCTGACATCTAACCTTGGGGCTTTTGACTTTCAGTTTAATTGGCTTGCTGAAGATAATGCATATTTATATGAAAAAGTAATTAGTGAAACTATTAAGTGGGGTACAAAAGAAAACACTATGTTTGTTGTTGGTGCTACAAAAGCAGAACATTTAAAAAGAATAAGGAAACTGATACCGGATCATTTTTTACTTGTTCCCGGCGTTGGTGTACAAGGTGGAAGTCTTGATGAAGTAGTTCGTAATGGAATGAATAAAAATTGTGGATTGATTGTTAATTCTTCCAGGGGGATTATTTTTGCTGGTAATGGGCAAAACTTTGCAGAAGATGCCAGGCTTAAAACCTTGGAATTACAGCAACAGATGAGTGGTCTATTGAAAAAATATTTATAGGTTTCCTATAATAAATTTGACTAATCCTAAAAAAAGGAAAAGCTTTACTGATGAAAGCTTTTCCTTTTTTTATTTTGTGTCTTATTTTGATCTACTTGTTTTTTCCAACAAATGATAATATTCCAACTGCACAAGATTTCTTACTCTCTTTTCCTTTCTTAAAACGGATTGACAGGTAATAAGTCCCTGATTTATTGCATATAAAATCAAAACGATTACTGGATTTACGATTACCGGTATACTTAGTTACCTGATAGGGTCTAGTAGCCTCAGGATGTTTAGCATCAAACAGTGTTAATATTACATTGTTTTCAAAACCACCTTGGGTGCATAAAGTAAACCTGTAATGTGTTCCTTTATTTAAAACAACAGCCCACTTGGTACCGGAACTATGTCCCCTTTTTCCTTTTCTTAGCTTAGTATTAAAGTCTCTCAGGTAGATAGCTTTATCAATATTTGTTGCACATTGGTAAACAACCTGTTGCTTACATTGTGCATGCGACTTTTCACTGACTCCGCCAACTATGAACGCTAAAAATAATAAAGGTAAAATTATTCTGTTCATATTATAAAGAAATTAATTTATTACGTATTTTTTCAATTATTAAAATTATTTCTGATAACTGCTCATCACTCATTTCAACTAAACTTTCATCTTGCTGCATAACGACAGTTATTCCATCTATTTCTTTTGTTATGGTTTCTCCTTCTACAAAAGTAATTAAAACCGGCTCATATACTTTATTCATCTCCTTAAAGTCCTGCACCAGCTTTTCAAAATTTTTGTCCTGACCTTGATAAACTTCAAGTATTTTGAATAAATCTGTTAATATCATTTTTTGTTCACCAATCCTGTCTCTTAGCGCTTTTGATGGGTCATCTATTGCAATTTGAGTAGCTAAATAAAGACCTTCCATCCAGACTCCTGTTACTACTAACGCACTAAGATTACTTCTATTGTTCTTTCTTAAATGTTCATCCATTTGACGAAAGCTATTTGTCGAAAGGAACATTAAGGAATCCATATTATCATTATTGGTTGCAAGCCTTTTCAGTGTTTGAAAATCAAAGAATTGACCAATATTTAATTCATCAGCAAGTCTTTTAATAACTGATAGATAATTAACAATTTCTCCTGTCTTGGCGTATACATTTAAATAGCCCAAATCAGCACTTAGTACACCAAGACCAATTGCTTTCTTAAAATTCGTATCATAATCACTAGCAACATCCGGGGATGCTAAATATCTTTTTGAAAAAGGAGCACCTAAATCCTCAATTAATGCTGCCATTTCAACAGGTGATGAAAAACTTTCAAGTATCTCATTAATTGCATTTTCATCTATCTGTTGAACCGCTTCAGGAATATCCTCAGGAATATCATCAAAATTTGGTTCATCTGTATTGCCATCACCACAACTTACATAACTAATTATAAATAAACCTGTAAGAAGTATTAGAAAAATGTTTTTGATCATATTGAATAAATTGCGTCTTGTATCAAAAGTAATGATTATTTTTCAAAGATATTAAAATTTAAGCAGTAAAAAAATTTTGACATTTATTATGTAAAAAAAGTAAAGATTATTTACTTCTTTATTTTCTTTTTTGGAATATATTTTTTCCAATTAATACCACCAAAGAATTCAATTAATTTTCGTAAATGATTATAATATAATGGGATATATAATAATATGCTCATTAGCCATATAATGATTACATCAACCCAAAAAGTATCATAATAACGACCAAAAAATAGTTTTTTTGGTGCATAAAAATGGGCTCTTATTCCTACAGTACTAAAATTATCAGGAATTGAGAAAATTGGTTCATATTGTTGTATAAGGTTATCTTTATACCTTAAGATTTTATTTTTTTCATATGTATTTGTTACTATATCTTCTAACTTTTCATTATGGTATTTATGCCTTAACATTCTAACACTACCTGGTTTTTGTTCATTAAGATAATTAATATAGTATTGCCTTTTCTTGTCAGCTTTGGTAAATTGTTTACTATAATATGAATTCCATTTTTCAATATGGGCGATAATATCTTCAGCAGCTTTATCATTAAAGGTATTTAAACTAAGTAAATCAAATGCTTCAAAAGGCATGCTGGTAACTCGTTTAGATTCTTTATTCATTTCGTTTCTGAGCAAGGAGAAATTATCTTCCATTAGCATTTTAATCGAATCACTATCATTTTCCTCTAAATCTTCAAACCACTCCAGGTTTTCTTCCACTGCTTCAGATAGTTTTGGTAGGTAATAAACCTGTTTAAAATTAGCTTTACTTCTTTGTTGATCTACATCATATAATACTTTTTCATATTTATTATGTTTAAACTGATATACCATTAAACTTTCATAAGACCATCTTGAAACCATAAACTCAGCTATAAGTGGTACTGTACCTACTGTTCCTAATGTCCTGTTTAATTTGTCAAAACTGAACATAGCACCACCAAGTGACATTTGCGGAATCATTAAAAGTGGTATCAGAATATAAATGGTTACAGCGGAATTAAAAGCTGTAGAAATGTTTAAGCCCATCATATTTGCAAAGACAAAAGTGCTGAATAGTACCAACCAGTATTGGAAGTACATATTATGAATACCTAGAATAGTATTTCCAACAACGACAAATAGTAGCGCTTGAATTGCGGAGATAAAAATAAGGATTGATATTTTTGAAAATAAATATGCTGAACGGCTTAAATTCAGGAATTTTTCCCGTTTAAGAATTTTCCGGTCCCTAAATATTTCTTCTGCACTAACAGTCAGACCTAAAAATAAGGCAACTACAATACTCATAAAAATAAAAGGAGGAATGTTTTCATTTTCATAAAAAATGTAAACTGAAGAATTAGGATCAGCTATATAGTATATAATAAAAGCTAATATAAAGCCTAATAAAGGTGCTTCAATTAAATTTAATATTACATATTGTGTATTTCCGATTTTCGATAAAACATCACGGGTGGTAAAAATTCTTAATTGTTTAATCCATTTAGGGATATCCAGAGTTTTTGGTGGCTCTTCATTAACATCCTCATAAATAACATCTTTTCGGTAGTTCTGAAAATGTTCATTCCATTTTGGGGGAGAAACTTTCCGTAACTCAGTATATTGACCAAATTCATCAACTACCTGAGCCTCTATAATATTAAATACAAGTTCTGGTGTTACATTACCACAAGTAGGGCATTCGCCAACTTCGCTATTGATCTGGTTGTCAATCTCCTTAAAATAAACAATAGCCTCAACCGGGTTACCATAATAGACCATTCGACCACCCTGATCCAGGATAACCATACTATCAAACATTTTGTAGATGTCAGATGAAGGCTGGTGAATTACAATGAATATTAGTTTGCCCTTAAGCGTAAGTTCACTTAAAAGATCCATAACATTTTCAGAGTCCCTGGATGAAAGACCTGAAGTTGGTTCATCAACAAATAAAATAGAGGGTTCTCTAATAAGTTCTAGTGCAATATTTAAACGTTTACGTTGACCACCACTAATGGTTTTGTTCATAGGGGAACCCACCTTCAGATCTTTTCTATCATACAAACCCAGATTTGACAGTGTTGTTTCAACCAGGTCATTTAATTCTTCTTCAGGTTTATTTTTAAAACAAAGCTTGGCGTTATAGTATAGATTTTGGAATACGGTTAATTCTTCAATCAATAGATCATCCTGAGGAATATACCCAATGACGCCTTCTAATTTTTCAGGTTCTTTATGAAAATTAATTCCGTTAATTACTACTTCACCTTCGGTAGGAGCAGAAATACCGGATAATAGGTTTAACAGGGTGGTTTTACCAGCACCGCTTGCACCCATGATTCCTACAAGCTTACCATGTGTAACGGAGAAGCTAATATCTCTTAAGCCAAGATTGCCCGATGTAAAACGGTAATTTATATTCTTAACATTAAAAGATAATCTGGTAAATGCTTTATCTTCAAGAAATGTAGCTGCAATATCACTATAATAAACAGGTTTCCCTTTGGGTAGTTTTATGGTACTTCCAGGTGCAAAAAGGTATATTTTGTTGTTATATGCACCCAGGCCATTCAGAAATACATCCTGCTTACCTGTATACCTTAGAAAATAAAGTTCTGTACTTTTTACTTGTAATATAAGAATATTACCATCAAGCGATTCAGATTTTATATGATTGCAAAAAGTACAGTAATTTTCTTTATCATTTACAATTAGTATGGATTCATCGTCAAGTTCACTAATTTCATTTTGAATAATAAAGTTTTCAATATTTTTAAATTCATCTTTAGCAATATTAAAAACATCTGCAACTGTATTGATAATTGCCATTCGTTGCTCAGAAAAACGACGGTCAGCATTTAGAAGTTCAAAAAGGCGAACAAGTACAACTACTTTCTGTTTTTGGTCTAGTTTCTTATTAATTTTTCGGCATATTCCAAGTACCCTAACAGACTCATTAACAGAAGTGAGACGAGCCTTCTTTTTGTCAGTATCACCCTTTTCCGATTTAGAAAGACCTGATTTATCTTTAAATAATTGAAGGTATTCCTGTACAACTTCTTCACTTAATTGTGATGTAAGGAAATTTTCAACATAGGCTAATTCGTTATGCTCAACGCCTTCATCTTGTTTTGCGATAATCGCAAAAAGTTGCATTAATGCTTTTAGTATTTCCTCACTCATTTTGCCTGATATTTATTACTAAAACCTTTAGCCAGAACAATAATAACTTTTAGCGGGTTTTAATCAATTGTATAACTTACTTGTTCAAATGGTACTTCAACAATATCGGCATATTCTTCGCCTGCTTCTTCCATATCTTCATCATCATCCGGATAATGCCACCTTACCAGGACTTCTTTACCATCATCATACATATCTTCTAATTTTAAGAGAACATCTAATAAAAGTTTTGATGAGGCGGTATTGAAATACTCGAGTTTAAAATTGAAAACGGTTTTGTCAAGTGGATTTTCTGTATAATCTTCCAGCCATTCTAAAATTGGCTCATAAAAAGCTGCTACATCTTCTGGCAAAGAACGACCCGAAATTTCAAAGATTCCATTATCTTTATCTAATATTATATTTGGAGTATCGTCTGAGCCTTTAATCTTTATCGCTTGCATAATTTATTATTGTTTATTAGATTTTAGTCTGGAAATTGTTGATGTTAACACAAAAAATGATTTTTCTTCATTTATGGTTAAAAAACTGTAAATCAGCTTTTGGCCTGTCTTCCTGGCAATGTCTATAAAACCCAGGCCTGCACCACCGCGTTCTGAGAGTCTTCCCTCACGTATTTGTTGTTTATAAAGTTTTTTCAGTCCTAAGGGATCAAGTTTATTAATATTTTCCAGGATTTCACGTAGAATTACAACTTTATCATTATCTATAATATTACCAGTGGTAACGTTGTATTCAAATTCATCTTTACTAACCATAAAAATACCTCTTCCATCTTTCGATGTAACTATATTGTTCCTGTTTTCTGCATGCTTACTTATATTTTGCAAACATTCAACCATTACATGGAACACTTTCTTTTGAACCGTGTTTGGATCTTCTTCTTTGATCATGTTATTTTCTGTCAAAGATGTAAAAGCTTTAGTAATCTGGTGGGTAATTTCACCCTCGTATGCCAGATTAATATTATTCTTTTTCATTTTGACATAAAAATCATAAACAAAGTCCAGTGATTCCTTTTTGTCTTTCAAATTAGCCATAATTTGTTAATTGGAAAATTAGCTATGATCTTTAATTTAAAATTATAGAACTTCAAAAATACTATTTTTTAATAGAAATTAATATAATAAATCTTAACTAATCTATAAAATAACAAAATAATTATTAAATAATATTATATTTTTTCCGAAATCCTAATTTTGTATGACAAGATAATAATTTTTTTTCTTGATATACAAACTAAAATTTATTTTAATTAAAATTCAATGCCTATTAATAATACATCATCAATTTGTTTATTCTCACCTTTCCACTCATTGAAGTCTTCATTAAAAAATTTACCAACATCTTCAATCGGGTGGTCTTTATATTTTATAACGGCCTCTCTAATTCGGCGAGCCTGATATTTTCTGCCAGCTTCACCGCCTATTTGATCAGGGAGTCCATCAGAAAAGAAATAGATTCTATCGCCTGGTTTATAATTTATTTCAAAATTTTTAAAACTTTCTTCTTCTTTCCTTCTCGGTGGAATCCCGCCAATAGCTTTACTATTACCTTTAAATTGTTCAATATTATCATTGGTTACATAATATAAAGGTCGATGTGCACCAGCAAATTGAATTTCTTTTCTTTTATAGTTTAATTTAACTAACGCAATATCCATACCATCACGTGCACTGGCATCGTCAGCATCTTGTCTTAAGGTTCTTCTTACACCATTATGCAACATGTCCAAAACCTGTCCGGCAGATAGAGCCCGGTCATGGTCAACAATGCTGTTTAGAAGGAAATAACCGATAAAAGAAAGCAAAGCTCCCGGAACACCATGTCCGGTACAATCAACAACAGCCAGGTAAATATCATCACCGGCTACAAAAAACCATGGAAAATCACCACTTACAATATCCTTTGGCTTATAGAAGATAAAGGAATTAGGAATATACTCCTGTATTAATTTTATATCTGGAATAATGGCAGATTGAATTCTTTGTGCATAGTTTATACTCTCGGTTATTGCTTTGTTCTTTTTTTCTATTTCAAGTTCAATATTTTTTCTGTCAGTAATGTCATGTGCAACAAATAATATCGTTTCAATATCATGATTTTTATTGAATTCCGGGATCACATTTACCTGCATAATTCTATTTCCCTCTACAGTTGGCAGTGTTATTTCAGAATCATACTTTCTTTTTTCTTTTTTAACTTCTTCAATACCTTCTGTGAAAAAGGTAACAAACTCCGGATCAAAATGAACTTCGCTTATTCTCTTTTGTTTTAATTTAGTTCTGGATATACCTGTTATTTTTTCCACAATTGGATTAGCATAGAAAAATTTACCTTCCGGGTTTAGCCTGATAATCAAATCAGGCGAATTTTCTGATAAGGCTTGCATTTCGCCACTCATACGTTGGGCATCTTCCGCAACTTTCCTAACAGTGATGTCCCGTGTATTGAAAATGATACCACTAATTGCCAGGTTACTAAAAAGGTTTCGCCCTGTTGTTTCAAGCCAGACTATACCATGATTTTTCTTTTCGTAACGATATTCAAATGTTTTAACAATCTCAGGATTTTCTTTTAGTTCATTAAATGCATCCTTTAAAACAGACTCACCTCGTTCAAAGCGATTTGTTCCTAACATTTCTTCCGGTCCGTAGCCCAAAATGTTTTGTATTGAAGGACTTACATATTGAACGATTCCTTTAGTATCATAAATGGTTATAACTTCAGATGCATTTTCAAGAAGGGCATAGGTTCTTTCCTGTCCTTTTTTAACCTCGTCAATTTGATTTTCCAGATTTCTGTTAGATTTGGTAAGTTCTAACTGTGTTTGTTCCATCTGCTTAGCATTCTGACGCAAAACATCTTCGTTTCTGGTTAGTTCTTTGGTCAGTTTTTGAGATTCACTTAACAGATTTTCAGTTCTTACATTAACTTTTAGATTAAATAATGTTTGGGCAATCGTGTTGCTTTGTTCTCTAATTAACTGGATGGATTTTTCCTGAATCCTGGCATAAAGAGAAGTTAGTTCAATAACACCTTGTAATTTTTCATCACTTATTAATGGAACAATTAGTACTGAACCGGGTTTTTTATCACCAATAATACCTGAACTAATGGTGATGTAATCTTCAGGTAGTTCTGCCCTGTAAATTATATCCTTTTCATAAGCTGCCTGACCTATTAAGCCTTGTCCAATTTTAAATTCCTGATTAATATATTTTTTTCTTTGATAAGCATAGGTTGCAATATTTCTAAGTAGTTGTTTGTCTTCATCAAATATATAAAAAGCACCCTGAATGGTATCGGTATACTTTATTAATTCTACTAATGTTTGATAGGCTAAATCTTCAATATTGTTTTGTTGGTTTAGTACCCTTGAAATGATTTCTTTACCTTTTGCAATCCAGTTTTGGGTTGTTTCTTTTTTTGAAGTGTCCAGTAAACTATTGAGCATTTTTAATAGGGAATTACCCAAACGGTCATTTTCATCAATGTAAGTAGTTTCAACATCAAAGTTACCAGCACCAATACTTTGTGCCAGTTCTGCATTTTTTTGAATAAGTTTATTACGTTCGAGTATTATATGTTGCAAATATTTTCTTCTTTTATCATAACGCCTGGAAATATAATATGCTGTAACACCCAGGATTATTGGTGCTAAATCAATTATAAAATGTAAGGGGTTTAGGGAATGCATCAGGATAACACCCTGAAATGAAAAATCAATATTTTTCATCAGAAAATCGAAAGTCCAGGCAAATGCTGGGAAAATTAGCCCACCTAATACACCATAAGCAGTGAGCCTTCGTACAGAATGACTGCCGAGCACTGTTGAACTTAATTTATCACCGTAAATTGAATTCAGAACTTCGCTATCAAATTTATTCTGAGAAGGCATGTATTGATATTTTTGTCAAGATTAATGTAGTACAAATTGCTTACCATTTTTTTATTCAAATAACCAATTTTAATAATAAATGTTTAATTATTATAGGCTATTATCTATTATTCTTATGTAAATTTTGAAATTTGTTCCATTGTGTAATGTGATTTATCTTTTAATTCTATATAAACTTTATATCTAAAAAGCTTATTGTTTATATTTTATTTTAATTGTTTTTTAATATTATTAAGCCATTTGTTATACAATTTATCGTCTTCTTCAACTAATGGGTGGTATTCAACCTTTTTTTGTTTTGATTTTTGAGCTTCTGTAATTTCTCTTTGAACATTAGCAAGCTCTTTTTTCTTAAGTTCAATTAATTCCTGATGGCCTTCAAGAGCACTTTTTCCTAAACTAAAACCGGACAGGTCAAGTACAAAAATTTGAATCTTTAATACTTTTTTATTATTATCACTAATAGGTATTAATGTTATCTGTACTGCTTTAATTTCCCCATTCTTATTCTCAATTTCCGAATTTATTATTTCAGTTTTGTTTGTGAATGCCTTATTTACAGCACTTTTTATTTCTATTTTACTTTCATCCGGCGTCAGTTCTAAGAAATTTTTGTTCTTTAGTTCATCAAAATTAAAATCAGAAAATTGTTTAAATAAATCATTAAAATGAACTATTTTATAGTTTTGGTCAATTCCAATTCCGGGATATATTTTGTTCAGGCTATCAGAAATATCTTTATAATTTTTCATGTTAAGGGCAAGTTTCTCTTCTTGTGATAATAAATCCCTTACAACATTTTGCATTTCCGTATCTTTTTCCAATAGGATATTTGAATATTCTTGCGTTTCTTTAAGTAATATTGCGTTTTTTTCTTCAGTAAGTTTTAATTTGCTTATATCAATTGAGATATTTAAAATTTTATAAGGCTTGTTATCAGCATCCAAAATTGGAGTATAAGTCTCATCAACCCAAATATTACTTCCGTCATCAAAAGCAAAATTTGTCACCATTTTTCTGGAATTTCCTGCGATTAATTCATCCCATAAACTTTTAAACTCAACATCTGTTCTTTCAATACTAACACATTCATTCATTTTGTGACCCAGCATTTCATTTTCTTCCTTTTTAAATAAGCTTAGAAAATTCTTATTTACTTTGATAATGTTTCCTTCCATATCAAATTCGATCACCAGAAGATTTGTATTAATTGCATCAAAAATCCCTGTTATTTCTGTACTTTGCCTGGTAATATTACTTTTGGCCTGTTCTAATTTTTTAATGCTTTCTGTCAGTTCAATTTCTTTTGATTTTATTACCTGCTTTTTTGATCGTGCATCTGTTTGACTTTTTTTGTACTCTGTTACGTCGTGCGCCAGGTACAGCACTTTACTAATAGTTCCTTTTTCATCCTGAACAGGGGTATATTGATTGATCAGCCATATTAAATCACCACTTTTGGTTTTTCTTTCAACTTCAATTTGTCTGGGGTTTCCTTCAACAACTGTTTTCCATACTTTTCTGAAATCTTCCAATTCATCATGGGGGATAAAAATTTCTATATTTTTTCCTTTAATTTCAGATAATTGATATCCCATTGTTTGTAAATGCCTGTTATTAACAGAGAGTAATGTCCCGTCAACATTATACTCACCTTTCATTAAGGTATTATCAACTGCTGATAAAATTCCACTTAAATCAGCCTCGCGCCTTTGTGCTAATTCCTGAGTTGAGCGCATTTCTTCCATGTTTTGGCGCATTTCAATTTCCTGGGCTGCAAGTTCTTCTGATTTTTTCTCTGAATCTTCAAGTAACTGTTCTGTTTGGGCATTTATTTTTGCAGTCAATAAAGATGATGCGATACTTTGAGCAAGTTCTTCAACAAAAGTTATTTCAAAATCTTTAAAATCTTTAAATGAGGCTATTTCCACAACACCAAGTATTTCCTCTTCAAATTTTAACGGAACTATTAACAAGCTGTTAGGATTAGCATCGCCCAGACCCGATTCTATTTCAATATAATCCTCAGGAATTTCTTTTAAATAAATGGTGTTTCTTTCAAGGGCTACGGTACCAATTAATCCGTCCCCAAAACTAATTTCTTTGTCAAGAAATTTTTTTCGGTCATAGGCAAATGCGGATACCAGTTCAATTTTATGACCCTTTTGTGAATCATTGATTAAAAATAATCCACCTTGATTTGCATCTAGGTAGTGAACCAAATTTTTGATGATATTATCTGTAAGATAAGAAATACCACCTGCTCTTTGTCTTAAAATTTCACTAAAGATTGCATGACCTTTATTAGTCCAATTCCTTCTTTCTTCTTCAATTTTTCTAAGTTCATCCTGATCCTGTGCATTTTTCAGACTATCCCTTAAATCAACCAACGCTTTTCCAATAAAATCATCAGAGCCTGAAAGTTCATATTTACTGGTGTAGTTACCTTTGTTAAGTGTAAGAGCAAATTGATTTAATTGTGATAGATTCCCCGTTAATTTATTTATCAGTTTGGCTATAAGGCCGATTTCATTATTTGATTCGCTAATCTTTGTTTTAGGAATTTTACCTTTGCTCAGAATGATAAGATTTTTTGAAAGGTTTTGAATTGACGGGCTAATATCTTTAATTAGCAATAGCACTGAAATTACTGATATTAGAAAAAGAATGATACTGAAAATATATGTTTTAATTAATGAGTCTTTCTCAATTTTTTGAATAATTGTATTATTCTCTTGTATAGCTTTAGTGTTATAATTAATCAGGTTTTTAATATTAGTTTGCATTTTTCTAAATGCTTTTATTTCTTCTGATATTCGTGACTGCTCAGCTAGTTCAAATTGTCCGCTTAATTTTAAGACATTAATATCTTTAAGAACAGCTATATAATTATACAATTCAAGTGAAAAATTATCAAATATAACTCTTTGTGTTTCATCAGTAATCGAGGTGGAATAACTCCCAATTGTGGAGTTAATTAAATCCATATTTATAGATGCACTAACTGAATTGGGATCAAGGGAATTTTCACTCAGAATATAGTTTTCAAGAAGGACAGAATACAGGTTTTCAACAAGTTCGGAAAGATTAACCATATTTTTGAGATAAATATCGTTAATTTCATGAATCTTTTTATCGGCTTGGACAACATTTTGAATCATAACTACCCCATACGAAACAATTAATAACCCAATTATAAAAATTAGTGTAGTAAGCCTCTTACGAATCCTAATATTACTTCTTATTTGCGAAATCCTATTAAACATCAAATAATGTTCAATTTAATTAATACCTTTTTGAGTATAACAAGTTTTAAACCAAATCAAGCTCAATTGTGATCAAATATATAAAAATAATAAAAGTTTACAAAGTAAACAAAAATTTACTTTAATCCAGAAAGGCTAAGAATAGAAATAGTCCTTTTTTATTTCTTTCCTTAGCCTTTATGACATTGTGCAACTTCTGTTTTAAGAAGTTGCTAATACCTGGTTAAATTGTTAATTACAAATTATTCATTTAGAAGAATATTTTTTGCTTTTTCAAGTTTTGCTTTTTCTTTAGCTTCCAATTCAGGTATTTTTAAATCTAATGATTTTAAGGTGTCGATAATTATATCACTAATGGCAATTCGTGAAAACCATTTATTATCCGCAGGGATTACATACCAGGGTGCATATTTTGTTGATGTATTGGAAATTGCCTGTTCAAATGCATTTTGATATTCATCCCAATGTTCTCTTTCTTCAATATCACCATATGAAAACTTCCAATTCTTGTCTGGTTCATTAATCCGATCTAAAAAACGATTTTTTTGTTCTTCTTTTGAAAGGTGAAGAAAAAATTTGATTATTACAGTTCCATTTTGATGGATTGTTTTCTCAAAATTATTGATTTGTTCGTATCTGTCCATCCAAAATTGGTCATTTATATCGTTTAAAGATTTTACACTTGGTAGCTGCTCACCTAAAATATATTCAGGATGTACTTTTGTTACCAGAACATTTTCATAATGTGAACGGTTAAAAATACCAATCTGGCCCCGTTCAGGCAATTTCAAATAATGGCGCCAAAGAAAATCATGATCCAATTCAATTTTTGATGGAGACCTAAAATTGTGAATTGCACAACCTTGTGGATTAATTCCTGACATAACATGCCTGATTGCTCCATCTTTCCCTGCAGCGTCCATGGCTTGAAGAACAATTAATAATGAGTGAGAATCTGAAGCATAAAAGGTATATTGAAGATCATCCAGTTTATCAATATTTTTCTTTAATTTCTTTTTTGCATCTTTTTCTTTATATTCACCTGTATACTTAGGGTCATAATCTTTTAGGGATATTTTTTTTCCTGCACCAGCACATAATTTATCAATTTCTACCATAGCTTTATTCAAAATTTGATTAGTAATTCGAGCAAATTACGATTTTTTTGGCGCAAATCAAAAAAACAATTGTAAATGACTGATTTTCAAAATATGGATAATAAAGAAATCTGACATTCAGGAGAAACACTAAATAGCTATTGTCCAGAAAGTCCATGTGTTTGAACTATTAAGTTCAAGTTCGAGGCTAGACACTTTTGAAAATCAGGGAGTTTACTTTTGTAAATGACCGTTTTCAAAAGTGGCGTAACGAAGAAATTGGATTTTAGAGACAAACTCTAATTAATCACCCAGACACATACCAATTCCCAAGGCTGTTTTTATTAATGTAGAATCTTTATTCACATAATTATATTTACTAATTGCATCAAGAAATGGGACTGAAATAATTTCCGGGTGGCGATAGGCAACCATTTCACCAAATTTGCCTTCAAGTGCCAATTCCATTGCTCTAACGCCAAATTGAGTAGCTAAAATTCGATCAAAAGCATTTGGTACACCACCTCTTTGTAAATGGCCCAGTACTGTTTCGCGCATATCTGCTTCGCAACCAGCATCTTTAAGTTCATGTAATAATTTACTGGCAACGCCACCTAATCTTAAATTTGGGTTCCCAATTTCATCGCTTTCTTTGGAAGTAGTTTCTCCCCCCTTAGGTTTTGCACCTTCTGAAATTACAATATTTACATGACCTTTCCCATCTACAAAGCGGTGTTTAACTACTTGCAAAACTTTGTTTATATCGTAGGGGATTTCAGGAATTAAACAAACTTCAGCACCACCTGCAATAGCAGAATGAAGAGCAATCCATCCGGCATCTCGGCCCATTACTTCTAATATAATTACCCTGTTGTGAGAGGCTGCTGTAGTTACTAATTTGTCAACTGCTTCGGTAGCAATTTGTACTGCAGTTTGAAAACCAAAAGTATAATCTGTTGAAGATAAATCGTTGTCAATGGTTTTTGGAACTCCAATAATGTTTAATCCTTTTTCAAACAGCTGTTGCGAAATTTTTTGAGAGCCATCGCCACCTATATTAATAACGGCATCAATACCCAAATATTGAAGTTTTCGAATCATCTCATCTGAACGATCAACTGATGACCATGAACCGTCTTTTTCTTTTATTGGCCAGGCAAAAGGACCTCCTTTTGTTGTGGTTCCAAGTATTGTACCTCCCTGAAAATGTATTCCAGCTACTGCTTTTTCATCAAGAACCATTATTTCGGTGGGTTCTCTTAAAATACCATCAAATGATTGAATACTACCAATTACCTCCCAATCTTCTTCTTGTGCTGCGCGTTTTACAATACCTCTGATTACGGCATTTAATCCTGGACAATCACCACCTCCGGTTAATACTAATACTCTTTTTTTCATTATGTTTATCTTTTTATTTTAGGAATTATCGTTTTATTCAAAAAAATGTATCAAACTTGTCATGGATTGGAAATCAATATACAATAATCAATTTTTAATAATCAATCCACTTAGTCGCCAAAGCTAATGCCAATTCCCCTTGCCGTTTTTATAAGATTGCCGTTGAGATTAATCTGATTATCTTTATCAATAACCTGGCTGAAAGGAACAGATATTAATTTTTGTTGCTGATGTGCGACCATTACTCCAAATGTATTTACCAGGACTAATTCAACCGCTTTAACACCAAGTTCTGTTGCAAGAATTCGGTCAAAAGCATTAGGTGTACCACCACGTTGTAAGTGACCTAAAATTGTTTCTCTAATATCAGCATCAAGATTATGGTTTTTAAGTTCGGCTGATAATTTTCGGGCATTTAGTCCCGGTACAATTTCGCAAATTTTTCCTTCTGGGCAGGCTCCTTCTGCAACAATAATATTGGCGAAACCTTTTCCATTAACATATCGAGACTTTATTTTTTCAACAACCTTATCGATTGAAAAAGGAATTTCAGGTATCAGGCATACATCAGCACCTCCTGCAATAGCCGCATGTAAAGCAATCCACCCGGCTTTTCGCCCCATAACTTCAAGTATGAGCACCCGGTTGTGCGAAGTTGCTGTTGTAACCAACTTATCAACTGCATCTGTAGCTACTTGTGCAGCCGTTTGAAATCCAAATGCGTAGTCAGTTATAGAAAGGTCGTTATTTATTGTTTTGGGAATTCCGATGATATCAATACCTTTTTCACATAACTTAATTGAAATTTTGTGCGATTCATTACCTCCAATATGGATAACAGCATCAACTCGTAAAATCTTTAAATTTAAGATAAGTTTATCTGATAAATCTTCATTCTTTATCTTTCCATTTTTTTGCAAAACCGGATAAGAAAAAGGATTACGTGTGTTGTTCGTTTTTAATATTGTTCCACCTCTTACATGGATTCCTGAAATTTTTTTTCTGTCAAGTATCTCAATATTAAAAGGCTCAGATAAAAGTCCGTCAAAACCATTTATGCTACCAATAACTTCCCAATTACTTTCTTGTGTAACTCTTTTTACAATTGCCCAAATAACAGCATTCATCCCAGGGCAGTCGCCTCCGCTGTTTATTATTAGTAAACGTTTATTCATAAATTGAAACTTACTGTAATTTATTAGTTATCAGTTAAATGCAGTTTAAAATATTTTTTTGGTCTGCTTAAGCTTTTATCAGTCTTATAAGCTTAAATCAATTTTTAAATATTTTATAATCTGGTGGTTTTTTAAAACCCAAAATTAATAAAACAGGACTAAAAGACAAATATTTTCTAAATTGAAGTTAGTAGAAACAAAAAAACCGGTATTCCTAATATGAATTTAAATTAGGGATATCGGTTTTATCGGATATTTTTTAAGGATTTATTATTTTATTAAGCCCAATCCTTCTAATGCCGATTTATCATCTGGCGAATACATCAATACTTTGTTAAATAACACTTTTGCTTCACGCATTTTACCTTGTTGAAAATTTGTCCATGCAAACATTAACAAACCATCGTATCCAAATGGATATAAATCAACTACTTTCTTAAAATATTTATACGATTTTGGATAGTCTTTTTTTCCGTAATAAATTAAACCGAGACGATAATTTGCTGTTGTCTGGTTAGGATTATTGTTAAGAATCTTTTTATAGAGACTTATTACTTCATCCCATTTACCAATTGCTGCTTTTGGATAAATTAAACCGAATTTTGCCTCTTCAGAATAGGGCATCAGATTTATTGCTTTTTGATAATGAGCAACAGATTCTGTAAAAACACCTGCCTGGTAGTTTAACCATCCTAATCTCAAATTTATTTCATATGATCCTGCATCATAAACATTTTTTAATTCTGTTACAGCTTTTTTGTATTCACCTTTTTTTTCAAGTTCATAACTTTTTTTGAAAGCATTTATCACAGCTGTTTGTGCAGTAATACTTATTGAAAGAGATGCAATAACTATTGTTAGTGCAATTAATCTGATTTTTTTTAGAAATTCCATTTAATACCTCCTGTTAATGTTTGATTTTGATAATTTACTTCATTACTTACTCCATTTAGCAAATAGGTGTTTGTTTTAATATAGTTTTGATATTTGACATATAAATTTAGCCTGCTTTTGAAAAAATATCCATAAACCAGGAATTCGTATCTATCCTTGATAATATCGTTATCATTATTTATAATAAAAGCGTTGCTTTCAGTAAAATTAATGATGTTGCCATAGGTCATTGAGGGTTCAAAGTAAATTGTCAAGAGTCTAAAACCAAGTGCTTGTTTAATTATAAATTCATCCTGCCATGTATTATTTATATTCTCAAATTTGTAGCTGGCATTTGTTGTAAGATATAAGTTGGTATTTGCAAAAGGATAATATGTGAAATCAATACCTGGTTGTATTTGAATATCTTTATCCAGATTTGAGATCGACGTGTTTAATCCAATTTGAAAGTTCGAAAAATCTTTTCGCAAAGCAAAATAACCAACAATTTCATTTGTAGCATAACGCGTGTCTGCACTTACCATACCACCGGAACCACCCCAGCCACCGCCCCAGCCACCAGAAGGGACTAAAATACTGCCTGTAGATACAATATTTACCAAATTTGCCGCCAAAACAAGGTTTAATCCATATTTTAACTGGTTATGGTAACTGTAATAGAACTGATTTTGACTAACATCCAGGTCATCGTCTATTTGTTCATTTAAATCACCTATATCATACCTGAT
>Ga0164315_10000637_pt1 | contig 24906 bp, 36 predicted proteins | sample GuaBasSedimGuay6_FD_113737 | JGI IMG/M metagenome (GOLD analysis project Ga0164315, IMG submission 113737) | Subseafloor sediment microbial communities from Guaymas Basin, Gulf of California, Mexico - Guay6, Core 4569-2, 0-3 cm | ecosystem: Environmental > Aquatic > Marine > Hydrothermal vents... | reverse complement strand
TTAGTAATAAAGATCGTTCCTGCTGATAAATAGCCTTTCCAACGGCTGTCTCGTACCATTTACAGAATTCGCCTCGGCAACCGATGCAATGAGAAGGTCGCGGTGATAATTTCATTATATAATAGCGTTTATGTCACAATTTTTTCGGGAATTTATACTAAAATAGCACCCCATGAGGAAAACAACAAAAACGACTATCGCAGTCTCACTCGTCCTCTCAATTGTCTTGAGCGGCTGTGCACTAATACCTGTAGAAAAACCCGCAGAGACACAGACAGCTTCGCCAGTATCCACAGGGATTTCAGAACGCAGTATCACTCCTGAAGCAGAGAATACAGCCACAATACCAGCAAAACCTCAGTCAGTTGAAAACCTCTGGGGCCGACTATTCAAAGGTTATGGCCTAAGTGATTTTGACCACAAACGAGTTGAACAGGAGCGTAATTGGTACCTGAAGCACCCTTCTTATCTAAAACGCGTTCAAAAACGTGCTATACCCTACCTTTATTATATTGTTAACGAAACTGAGCAGCGCAATATGCCGACCGAGCTGGCGTTATTGCCCATCGTGGAAAGTGCTTTCCAGCCGTTTGCCTATTCTCATGGCCGGGCAGCGGGAATCTGGCAATTTATCCCTTCAACTGGCAAAAGCTTCGGACTCAAGCAAAACTGGTGGTATGATGGACGCCGGGATATCTATGCCTCGACTCAGAGCGCACTCGATTACCTAAGTCGCCTTAGCAAGCGGTTTGATGATGACTGGTTACTCGCGCTTGCCGCTTATAATTCGGGTGGAGGAACCGTTAACAAAGCCATAAGGAAAAACAAAAAACGGCATCAAGAAACCGACTACTGGTCACTCAACCTGCCTAAAGAAACGCTCTCATACGTTCCCCGTTTACTCGCTATTGCCGACATTCTTGCCAATGCTGAGAAGTATGGTGTCGAGCTAATTGATATCCCTAACCAGCCCCAGTTCAACGCCATCGACACCGGCTCACAACTTGATCTGGCTCTCGCTGCTGAAATGGCTGAAATGACCATCGAAGAGCTCTATAAATTCAACCCTGGCTTTAATCGCTGGTCAACCGATCCTGAAGGGCCGCATCGCCTGCTCATCCCGGTGGCAAAAAGTGAAGGGTTTAAAGAAAAACTGGCAAAACGTCCATCAAACAAACGCGTCAAATGGACACGACACCGTATCCGCAGTCGTGAAACACTCAGCCACATTGCCGACCGATATAACACTTCGGTTGCCGTGATTAAAAAAGTTAATGATATTCATGGCCATTCTATCCGGGCTGGAAAGCATTTATTGATCCCAACCTCTACACAAAGTCTGACTCATTATAGTCTCAGTCAACCGCAACGGAATCTGGCCAAACTGTCTGCAAACAGAAAAGGACACAAGCAGATTCATACTGTGAAATCGGGGGATACATTATGGGATATAGCCCGCAGCCACTCGATTTCAACTCGTCAACTCGCCTCCTGGAATAATATGGCGCCTCGGGACACGCTAAAGCTCGGCCAAAAGCTGGCCATCTGGACAAAAAGTAGTCGCAATAAAAACGCTTCACCTATTAACCCATTTAAATCGATTAACTATACGGTTCGTTCAGGTGACTCGCTCTACCTGATTGCTCGTAAATTTAACGTTTCAATTCCTGATTTACGAAAATGGAATCGCAAGCGTATCGGAAAATACCTCAAGCCGGGCCAGCGCTTGAAGGTCAATGTGGATATTACCAAACCGACAGCTTAATCCAGCTCAGCATCGGTGATGCTTTTTCTATTCCCGCTTACTAGGCTAATGACTTAATTCAATCTTCTTAAAGCCTTCAGCGTTCAACTTGGGAACTGCGGAAATCAGCGTCTTTGTATAAGGATGTTGAGGATTTTTGAGGACCTGCTCGGTCTCACCTATTTCGACTATCCGCCCCTCTTTCATTACCGCGACTCGGTGGGCAATTTCTGCCACAACAGCCAAATCATGGCTAATAAACAGGTAGCTAAGCCCCTTCTCTTTTTGCAATGTTTTCAATAGCTCGATAATTTGCGCCTGAACCGAAACATCAAGTGCGCTGGTTGGCTCATCGCAAACAATTAACTCGGGATTCACTGCCAATGCGCGGGCAATACAAATCCTCTGGCGCTGCCCTCCAGAGAATTCATGCGGGTAGCGCAGTCGAGACTCCGCAGGCAGCCCAACCTGACTGAGCAATTTTTCCACACGCTTACGCCGCGCCTCTTCACTCAACTCACCGTTTAGCGCCTTCATTCCTTCGGCAATAATTTCACCCACCAGCATCCGTGGATTCATTGATGAAAATGGGTCCTGAAAAATAATCTGTAGCTTCCTTCTCGCTTGCCTTAGTTCGCGCTGGCTCAGGCTATTTAGATCTAAATCATCAAACTGGACTGTGCCACCAGAATTGGGTATCAGTTGCAGCAGCCCTTTTCCCAATGTTGTTTTGCCGCAGCCTGACTCCCCCACTAGCGCTAAAGTTTCACCTTTTTTCAACTCAAAACTAACCTCGTCCACCGCACGAACATGGTCAACCACTTTTTTAAGCAGGCCTTTTCGAATGGGGTAAAAAACTTTAAACCGATCCAGCTTCAGTAGAACACCCTTCGTAACATCCTCTTCTTGTCGCTGGCAGTGGTCAATAGAGGGAACCGCTTTGAAAAGTTCGAGCGTGTAAGGGTGTTGTGGATGGCTGAAAAAACGGCTGCACTCAGCCTGTTCAACAAGCTTGCCTTTTTGCATCACCGCAACATGGTCCGCTATTTCCGAGACAATGCCAAAATCATGGGTAATCAACCAGAGCGCCATACCATTACGCTGCTGGAGCTCTTTCAGAAGCGCTAACACTTGCGCCTGAATGGTCACATCCAAAGCTGTTGTCGGTTCGTCCGCAATGACCAGCTCAGGCTCGCCTGCCAGGGCAATCGCAATCATCACTCGCTGGCGCATGCCACCAGAAAGTTGATGTGGATACTCACCCGCTCGCCTTGCAGCAAAAGGTAGGCCGACCTGATCAAGCAATTCAACAATGCGCACTTTTAGCTGATCACGATCAATCCGCCTGTGAATTAGAATGGCCTCTCCAATCTGCTGACCAATTGTCATAACCGGATTCAACGAGCTCATTGGATCCTGAAAGATGATCGCAATCCGCTTGCCACGAACCGAGCGCATTTGTGACTCTGGCTTTAAGAAAAGATCTTCCCCCCGGTAAAGCGCGCTACCTTGAATGATTTTTCCATTTGACGGCAGTAGCCTCAATACAGAAAGCGCTGAGACTGACTTCCCGGAGCCTGACTCGCCCACCAGCGCAAAGCTTTTTCCCGCCTGAATTTCAAAACTAATATCATCCACTGCAACTTGCTGCTGACCGCCTTGCACAAAGACAGTTCTCAGATTTCGAACAGACAGAAGCGTTTTATTCATCAACAGCAGTTCACAGTTGAAGAAGGTGACAAACCCCTTCGAGACCAGAGTGGTCGAAAGCAACCGAAGTGGCCTCACGCACTGCTGGCTTAGCGTGATATGCAACACTTAGCCCCGCTTTTTCGAGCATCAACAGGTCATTTGCGCCATCTCCCATGGCAATCACCTGGTTAGTCGTGATGCCCAGCTCTTTGCATAAACTTTGTAGCAACGCCGCCTTGGCCTCGGCACCAACAATATCTCCCGAGACCCTTCCCGTTAGCTTGCCATTCTCAATTTCCAGCGTGTTAGCTAGCGTGTAATCTAACCCGATTTCCCCTTTCAACTGGTTGGTGAAAAAGGTAAACCCACCAGAAACCAGCGCTGTTTTTATCCCTTTTTGCTTTAGCCCGGCCAGCATCTTGTCTGCACCAGGATTTAACCTCAACCGTTCATCGTAAACCCGCTGTAGTTGATCTGCTGGAAGCCCCGCAAGCAGTGCCACTCGTTTTTTGAGCGAGGCGGCAAAATCAAGTTCCCCACGCATCGCCGCTTCTGTAATCTCAGAAACCTCAGCTTTTATTCCCTGCATATCGGCTATCTCGTCGATGCATTCAATTGCGATTAGCGTCGAATCCATATCGGTTATTAGCAGTCCAACCTCTTCAGGATTAAATGATTCTGGCAGGCAATTCAGATCAAAATCGAATTGCACTCTCAACTGTTCAAGCATCGCTCTTTCGACTTTTCCTGAATGGATTAATCGGTAGTAACCTTCCCGCTGAATAAGCTCACCTGGGATTTTTCCCGTAATCTGTTTTTCTTCATCATTTGTTAACGATGACGCGTGAATAATGGTTGTGTAACTCATCTGCCTACTCATATAAAAAATTAATTAATCTGCTGCCCTGCGTGGGTCAAAGGCATCACGAACTGAGTCAGCAAACAAGTTTGCTGCCAAAACCAGTGTAAACATAAAGGTAAATGCTGCCGCCAAAGACCACCAGACTACCGGCTCTCGTGCCATCTCCAGCCTTGCACTATTGATCATATTCCCCCAGCTATTTGTGGTCGGATCGACGCCAATATTGACGTACGAAAGAACTGCTTCAGCCAGCACCAGGGCGCTAAAATCAAGCACAACCGATATCAAAACAATATGAAACAGGTTGGGTAGAATGTGTCTAACGAGGATAACACTTCGCCTCACACCCATCGCTGTTGCCGCCTGTACATATTCCATCTCTCTAAGCTTGAGCGTCTCCGCCCTTAACAGGCGACACAACCCCGTCCAGCTGGTGATTCCCAAAATCAAACAGAGAAACAAAAGTCGCATATCCGCCCGCAAAGCGAGGCTAGCGAACTGCTCCTCATGATTCGCCATATAGACCTGCATCATCAAGATAGAGGCGGCGATTAGCAGCACACCAGGTATGGAGCTTAGTGTCGTGTAAAGATACTGAATCAGGTCATCAACCCAGCCTCTAAAAAAACCGGCAAGAATACCAAAACTTAGCGCCAAAGGGAGCATCACTAATGTTGTTAATGTACCGATCATCAGGCCTGTGCGAATACTTTTAAGTGCCTGATAAAAAACGTCCTGACCGACTTTATCGGTTCCAAAGATATGATAGTGCAGTGCCAGTTCGGCTGCAGAACAGGTCAGGATCGATAAAAACAGAAACGTCAGCGCAATTGCTCTGAGCGGCAGCACGGTTTCTCCTTTGAAAATAGGGATCAGATTATGACCAACTCCTTTCAACGTCCGCTGCTTAAGAAAATAAATCAGCGGAATCGCCAGCAGCCAGATGGCCAATCCGTGCAGCATCCCTTTCCCAGCCAGCCCGATGATATCTGCGGTTTTCCTGCTTTCGTCATGAAGATGCGCGCCACCGTAGTGCAAACGTGGGTAATCCCAAACCACCTGACCATCCGTCAGCTCAACCATCTCTTTGGCAAACAGCCGGTTTGCAAAAGGTGCTGAGTAACTTTTCTCATCCTGAACCCGGATCGGTGTTACCCACTCATCAAATAGACTGATCGCCTCATTGCTTTGATGTGCTGAACCCTCTTCTAGGTCAGGATAGAAATGAACCGAGTCCAGCAGCCCTATCGTGACGAAGAAAAGTAGCACCACCAAAGAGACCATCCCCATTCGATTTTCTGCCACTTTTCGCCAGGGCCTTCGCAGATGTTCTTTACCTGCTGTTCGCCAGCCAAGCAACACAATCATAATGACCAGAAAAAAGATCAGGCCATCTGTCCAGTAGACCACCATCAGGAGAGCCTCACTCGTGGATCTACTAACGTATAGGAGATATCGGTTAGCAGCAATCCAAATATGTACAGCAGTGAGCCAAGGAAAACCATCGAGCGAACGATAGCAAAATCCTGCATGTTAATCGCATCGATAGTATAACTACCCAATCCAGGAATACTGAAAAAGGACTCTGTCAGTAAACTTCCCATAAATAGCAACGGCAGAATCACCACAACACCGGTCAGGATTGGAATCATCGCGTTTTGTAGCACATGGGTAAAAAGAACCCGCGTTTCAGAAAGTCCCTTTGCACGAGCAGTCCTCACATAATCTTTTTCAATCTCTTCGAGGAACAGTGTTCTATACCAGCGCGCGCCCGAACCGATCCCACCCACTACACCAATCAATACCGGTAAAATCAAAAATTTGATTGCCGCAAGACCCGTGTCATAGCCTGAAATGGGCACAAGCATCAGTAGCTTTCCAACCAGAAACTGCCCACCAATAATGTAGAACAGCCCTGAAATGGACATGAGTGCGACGCATAACGTCACCCCCCACAAGGCCAGACGGCTCGCTCTAAAAAAAACCATTAAGAGTGCAAAACTGATATTGACTAACAGACCGACGATTAAAGAGGGCAGCGCAATTGCCAAACTTGGCCACATTCTTTGACCAATATCTGCCGCAATATCACGACCGTTATCTGAGCGGCCAAAATTAAGGAAAAACAGCCCGACCGACTTTTCAAAAAAGATCGTCTCCTCAACTTTCTCAATGCCTTCTTGCTCATCGTTCCAGAAAAGCGGCAAATCATACCCTCGCTCGCTCTTCCACTTGCTAACGGCCTCTTCAGTGACATACTTCTGCCCGAGATGCATCCTTGCCATATCATCGGGGCTGTTCACCACAAAAAAGAGCACAAAGGTGATGAGGTTAACTCCAAGCAAAAGGGGAATCATATAGAGCAGGCGCCGGATGATATAGTTAATCATAACGCTGTCTCCTGCTCCTTTTTCCGGTAGATATACCAAACAGGTATAAACACCAGGAGTAGTAGAAGCACGATCAACACAATCGGCCAGAAAACAGGGCTATTCCACTCTTCACGCTTTTTATTGCGAAATTCACTGTCTATACGCTGATACTTAAGCCGGTTATTGGCCATCAGGTTGGTCTTAAGATTTTTGTACCAGTCGTGATACAGCGAAAAGGCTTTTGGATGAAAGCCAAACAGCCAGGGCGAATCACGGCGAATAATCTCCTGGAGCTGCCTAATTTGAGACAATCTTTCCGGGCCATTCTCACCATTTCTCATCTGCTCAAAGAGGCGGTCAAACTCACTGTTCTGATAATTGGTAGCATTCTCTCCACCGTTGGAAACCTTGCCATTTTGGCCATAGAGTAGAAAAAAGAAGTTCTCAGGGTCAGGATAATCTGCATTCCAGCCCCACATAAAGATTTGTGCATTCCCATTGCGAATCTTGCTCTGAAAGCGGTTGTAATCAGTCGCTCTGATCACTAACTGGATACCTAACTTGGCAAACTGTTTTCGATACCAGTTCAAGCGTGCTTTATCATCCGGTCCTGAGGAGGTAGCGTCAAAATAGAGCGCCAGTGGTTTACCCGTCTCGCGCGCTCGTCCGTTAGGGTAACCCGCCTCAACAAGTAGCCGCTTAGCAACCTCAAGGTTTTTTCTTTTTGGTTGATTATTTAGCCAATCATACAGATAGTGATTAATCCCTTCTGAGCCTTCTTCGTTCCCAAATATCCCAGGAGGTAGAATGCCCTGTGAGGCAACACCACGACCATTTAAGAAAATAGAAATATACTCTTCAAAATCGACCGCAATCCCTATGGCTTGGCGCAGTTTTCTCGCCCGCTCAGTCGAGCCACCCACAACGGGGTCAAGCATATTAAAGCCCATGTAATAAATCGATGTGGTCACCGCCGTTTGCAACTGAATACCCTTATCCATCATAGCTGGGGTCAGACCAACCTCTCCTTCTCCAGAAAATTCGATTGCCTGATCAAAACTATCGGAACTCACGCCTGAGGCATCATAGTATCCCTGTAGAAACTTGCTCCAGTAGGGAATCGACTCTTTTTCGAGGATATAAACCACTCGATCGATAAAAGGCAGTTTTTTGCCCGCATCATTGAGCAATCCCTTCTCCTTGTCACCGGGCTCACCTTCCAGCGGATAAGCAGCATCGTGAAAAAGTGGATTTCGCTCCAGAATCATCCGCCGGTTTGGGTTGTTTTCTGCCAGCAGATAGGGGCCCGTTCCAACAGGATACCAGTCGAGTGTAATGTTCTTATCAATCAGCCCTTGCTGTGCATAAAAGGAATCTGCTTCCCAGGCCATTGGGGCAAAAAAGGGCATGGCCAACCAATAGATAAACTGCGGGTACTTGCCGCGAATTCGAATACGATAATGGTAGCGGTCAATCACTTTAACCCCTGCGATCTCACCCTGCCTCAAGTCAAAGAAATGCTTTTTACCACTCTCTTTCAACCATTGCTGGTAACGCTTTGCCGTCGCCTTCTCAAAATCGCTCAGGCCGAGGATATGCTGCTTCATCAACTCAGAAATAGGTGAATGGGTTAACGGTGAAACAAGTCTTTTTATTTGATAGACAAAATCCTCAGCAATCAGCTCGCGACTTCCAGCTTCTTCAAAGTCTGATAGTTGTGAAATTGGCTCCAGTTGCTCTGCACTCAATTTATGATAAAGCAACTTACCGCTGTTTGAACGAGCAAATGCCGGGTGAGGCTGAAACTGCGTGCCAGGCGTGATGCTAATTTCGTACTCACTCCAGGCAATCAACTCTTCAGCCGCTTCTTTGGGAAGTTCTTTACCCCGTTTGTCCATATAGCGAACAACGGGCAGTTCTTTGGCGGACAAAGACTCAAGCTGATATGGCCTTTTTAGATAGTGATACTGTAACGGCGGCTCATAAATCTGACCAATAATTGCGTACTCGTTAGAGCTATAGGCACGCGCAGGATCAAGATGCTTGGGGCGCTCGCTAAAAGAGTTATAAAGCGTCTCACCAGCAGATTGGTTTTCACCCGAGTAAGGATTATTGAGTGGCTCTCCACTACAGGCTGCCAGTAGCACTGTTACCCCTAACCCCATTGCTAAAAGAATCCGTTTGATCACCACTACCTATATCGCTGCATAACGTTCGAAACTGGACATGATAACAAGGGTCGGGGATACTCTCAGCTTTTCACAAACAAATTCTAAAAGTTGGGAGATATTATGGGTTTTATGCAGGGCAAAAAGGTCCTTATCGTTGGTCTGGCAAGTACTCGTTCAATCGCCTGGGGAATTGCTCAGGCCATGCACCGTGAAGGTGCCGAACTTGCTTTCACCTATCAAAATGAGAAGTTAAAAGGCCGTGTTGAAAAAATGGCAGCTGACTGCGACTCTAATATCTGCATTGAGTGTGATGTTGCCAGTGACGAACAGATCGACAATGTCTTTTCTGAATTAGCCGGACAGTGGGATAAACTGGACAGCATTGTTCATTCCGTTGCCTTTGCACCGCGTGAGGCCTTGGAAGGTCCATACCTTGATGCAGTCACCCGCGAGAGCTTTCAGATTGCGCACGATATTAGCTCATACAGTTTTGCTGCACTAGCCAAAGCGGGCCAGAAAATGATGGAAGGCACCAATGGTTCCCTAATCACATTAAGCTATCTCGGCGCAGAAAGAACCATTCCAAACTACAACGTAATGGGGCTAGCCAAAGCAAGTCTTGAGGCTAATGTTCGCTATATGGCGCAATCACTTGGTCCTCACGGAATTCGCGTTAACGCTATATCTGCTGGTCCGATCAAAACCCTGGCTGCAGCCGGAATTAGTAACTTTCGCTCGATGCTGAGCAAAGCAGCCGATGCCGCACCGCTTAAAAAGAATGTTTCCATTGCAGAGGTGGGGAACGTCGCAGCTTTCTTGTGCTCAGACCTTTCAGCCGCAATAACAGGTGAAATTATTCATGCTGATGCGGGTTATAGCATTACCGGCCTTAATCAGCCTTAACAGAGCTGAGAGCACATTCTTACCCCTTAAGAAGGCGCTCTGCCTGCTATATTAGAATTTCATTGATTATCAATAATGGTCAGTTTAGACTTACGCAGTAGCAATAATTAAAACTAAATAGTACTGGAGAATAGACAAATGAAAAAAACAGCGATCATCCTGATCAGTCTTCTAACCGCTTTCTTGTCCGCATGCGGTTCCTCTAGCGGCCCAGTCGGTTCCGTTGATAAATTTTATCGCGCTATCGATGCAGGACAGCTTGAGACGGCTTATGCGCTAGTCGCCAAACAAAGCGAAAGTAAATATGGTAAGAGCAGTGCTGCTGCTAAAGTCGTTCTCAAGCAGATTGACGACCACTCTCTGAGTAGCTGGAGGATTAAAACTGTCACACTGATAGAAGAGAGCATTAACGGTGACAGCGCTTCGATACAGGTGCAAATTACCTACGGAAAAGATTATATCGATGAAGACAATCTGGAACTTATCAAAGAAAATGGCACATGGGTGATCAAATCCTCATCATTAATGGATAAACTGCTGAAGCAATAATTCGCTCAATCCTGTTGATAAGCTAGTAAAAAGGCTTTTGCTTAATCGCAAAAGCCTTTTTTATTTCCCACGCCTCCATGTAAAAGACTAATTGGAATGATCAGAAAGCGACAAATCATACAAAAAATAGCGCTCTGCGTCCTGGTGTTGATGACCAGCCATGCCTATGGTGGCTCGTTATCCGATGGAAAGCAGCTTGCTTTTGAACGTTCAAAAGGTAACTGTCTGGCCTGCCATGCAATCGCCGATGGAGAGATGGCGGGAAACATTGGCCCACCACTAATCAATATGAAACAACGCTTTCCTGAGCGCTCTGAACTCAAACAGCAGATATGGGACGCTACAATTGCTAACCCCAAAACAAGCATGCCGCCTTTTGGGCGCAATAAAATCCTCTCAAAAGATGAAATCGAACTTGTAGTAGAATACATCTGGTCGCTCTAATATAAAGCTGTAGAGGATTTATATGAATAATTTTGAACAACGGCGCTTACTACTCAAGGGACTGCTTTCGAGTAGCTTTCTCGGCATAGCCAGCTTTCTTCCAAAACTCGCCTTGGCCAGCTGGCCAAAAGAGGCTTTCCAGTCTAAAACAATCTCTTCAGCCATTGAGCTCCTCGAACAGGGACTCGCTGCTGAAGAGAGTAAAAATATCAAGATTAAAGCGCCCAAACTTGCTGAAAATGGCAGTATTGTCTGGATAGAAATTTCTACAACGCTAGAGAATGTTGAATCTATCTCCATCCTCGTAGAAAAGAACCCCACCCCACTTGCTGCCAAATTTGTCCTTGCCCCAGGTACGGAAGCGTACATATATACACGTATAAAAATGCGCGAGAGCAGCCCTGTCATTGCTCTCGTAAAAGCTGACGGAAAACTCTATTCCGCATCAAGGAATATCAAAGTAACGCTGGGAGGTTGTGGTGGCTAATCAAAATAAATCTCTCTCAGTTCACTCTGCTACAAATCTGATTAAAATAAAGATCAAACTAAAGCTAAAAGAGGCATTCACAGAGGTTCGAACATTGATAACTCACCCCATGGATACAGGACGAATGAAGAATGCCGGGGGAGAAATAATTCCAGCTCATTTTATACAAGAGATAAGAATTGAGCATAATGACAGGATTGTTGCCACCTGCCTTTTGGGCAGTCCCGTTTCAAAAAATCCTTTTTTAAAACTACGTTTTAAAGGGGGCAAGCGAGGAGATGTCGTTCGCATTAGCTGGGTTGATAACAAAGGTGACCGTGGAACTAATGAGCTAGCAATCCCTTAGCTCTCAATGCGAAAACCACTAAAACACCGTATTGTATTGCTGCTATTTGTCACATCCACACCCCTGGCAAACCCTGCGCAGGATCTTCTGGAGTTTAGAGAGCACTTTAAAAACAGCTTTCCAACACTACCTTTTGATCAGTTTTCTAATGGCGTGTACGCCATTAATGAAGATGCTCGCCTGGCATGGGAGGACATAGAAGAGTTTCCACCTTACGAAGAGGCTATTGACGCCGGCAAAGTTTTATATGAATCATCTTTCTCAAATGGTAAAAGCTACAAAGATTGTTTTGAAAATGATGGAATAGCAATTGCTCACAAATATCCCTATTGGGATAAAGAGAAAGAACAGGTCATAACACTCGGGCTAGCACTTAACCAGTGTCGCAGAGATAATGGTGAAGAGGGACTCAGCTACAAGCGAGGTGAAATTGCCTACTTACTCTCTTATATGGCCCATACAAGCCGCGGCAAGAGAATAGCCATCAAGAGCCCAGATGATCATAGAAAAGCCCTGAGCGCCTATAACAAGGGCAAACAGTTTTATTACCAAAGGCGGGGCCAACTCAACTTTTCCTGTGCTACTTGCCATGTTCAGAATGGTGGATTACAAATCCGTTCCGAAACGATCAGTCCATCCCTGGGACATGCAACAGGGTGGCCCGTATACAGAGCCAAGTGGGGTGAAGTTGGAACGCTTCATCGCCGGTTTATTGGCTGTAGCAAGCAAATGCGCGCAAAAATATACGACCCACAGGGAGAGGAGTACCGCAACCTCGAATACTATCTCACATACATGAGCAACAGCCTGCCCATTAACGGGCCTAGCTACAGAAAGTAATAGAGTTCCGGGCATAAAAAAACCGAGAATAAATCTCGGCTTTTTTACTAGCAGATTTAAATAATTACTCGCTCTCGTCTGCCTGTACTGGACGGTCAACCAACTCAACATATGCCATTGGTGCCACATCACCCGTGCGAAATCCGCATTTTAGAATTCTGAGGTAACCACCTGGTCTATTTTTATAACGAGGCCCAAGTTCAGAAAATAATTTACTAACAACTTCGTTATCTCTTAAGCGAGCAAACGCAAGTCTTCTATTTGCAACAGAATCGCCTTTAGATAATGTAATCAGAGGCTCAACAACGCCACGAAGCTCTTTAGCTTTTGGCAAAGTTGTTTTGATGATTTCATGACGAAGCAAAGAAGAAGCCATATTTTTGAACATCGCTTTTCTGTGACTACTATTTCTATTTAACTGTCTTCCACTCTTACGGTGACGCATCTTACAACCCTTATAACTAAATATACGTTATTTAAATATTCGCTTAATCAGCTTCTGCCAGATCTTCTGGCGGCCAGTTTTCTAAGCGCATTCCGAGCGACAAACCTCTAGAAGCTAAAACATCTTTAATTTCGGTTAAAGATTTTTTACCCAGGTTAGGCGTCTTAAGTAATTCAACTTCTGTACGCTGAATAAGGTCGCCAATATAAAATATATTTTCAGCCTTAAGACAGTTGGCAGAACGAACCGTCAGTTCAAGATCATCAACTGGGCGCAATAGCTTAGGATCAATGAGATCTTTCTTTTCAGCAGGCGTAGGATCCACCTCAATATCACTATCCAGCTCAGCAAATACAGTGAGGTGATACTGCAAAACCCTCGCTGCAAAACGAATTGCCTCTTCAGGATCAACTGTCCCGTCAGATTCAATATCAACGATCAGCTTATCAAGATTAGTCCGTTGCTCAACACGTGCACTTTCAACCTTGTAAGCGACCTTTGAAACAGGACTGAATGACGCATCAAGTTGCATCAAACCCATCTGCCGGTCTTCACCACTTTGCTGGCGGACACTCGCTGGTTGGTAACCACGACCTTTCTCAACCTTCAAGGTCATTGAAAGCTTGCCAGTCTGTGTCAAATTAGCAATCACCAAATCTGGGTTAACGATCTCGACATCATGCGTTAGCGTGATATCACTGGCCAGAACAGGGCCTTCTTCACTCTTGGTAAGAGTTAAAATTGCTACATCATTAGAATGCAAAATTACAGCTAGATTTTTAAGGTTCAATAAAATATCAATGATATCTTCCTGAACCCCTTCTAAAGTAGCATACTCATGCAACGCACCTTCAATCTCAACCTCAGTAACTGCACATCCTGGGATAGAGGATAATAATACACGCCTTAGCGCGTTACCCATTGTATGACCAAAACCACGTTCCATTGGCTCAATCGTAATACGTGCGTTATTAGCATTAATTGCACTAACTTCAACAACTCTGGGTTTTAATAAATCGTTCGGAGAACCTAACATTTACTTGCCTCTACGGATTATTATTTAGAGTACAGCTCAACAACAAGTTGTTCATTGATATCAGAACCAAGCTCTTCACGCTCTGGTACTGACTTGTAAACACCTGACATCTCTTTTGTACTAACATCAACCCAGTCAGGAAATCCATACTGTTCTGCAACAGTCAGAGAATCTTGAATACGCTGCTGTTTTTTTCCTTTTTCACGGATAGCGATCGTATCGCCTGCTGAAACCTGAAAAGAAGGGATATTAGTGACAGTACCATTCACCAGAATGGCCTTATGGCTTACAAGCTGTCTTGCTTCAGCTCTTGTGCAAGCATAACCCATTCTGTAAGCAACATTGTCGAGGCGTCCTTCTAAAAGTGTCAGAAGATTCTCACCTGTTGCACCTTTTTGTGACGCAGCCTTTTTATAGTAATTTCTGAACTGTTTTTCAAGGATCCCGTAAATACGGCGAACCTTCTGTTTCTCTCTTAGCTGTACCGCATAATCAGACAAACGAGTACGTCTTGTACCGTGCTGACCTGGTGGCTGATCGAGTTTACACTTACCATCAAGTGATTTTCCTCTGCTCTTCAGGAAAAGGTCTGTGCCTTCCCGGCGACTCAGCTTACATTTTGGGCCGATATATCTTGCCATTATTTCAACTCCAACTACTAAACGCGTCTTTTCTTAGGAGGACGGCAACCGTTATGGGGAATCGGTGTCACATCCAGAATATTACTAATTTTAAAACCCAGGTTATTCAAGGCTCTTACTGCTGACTCTCTACCAGGCCCAGGACCTTTGATGCGGACATCAAGGTTTTTCATGCCGTACTCTTGAGCAACCTTACCGGCTGACTCTGCGGCAACCTGTGCCGCAAATGGTGTACTTTTTCTTGAACCACGGAAACCTGAACCACCTGCAGTTGCCCAGGAAAGAGCATTTCCTTTCCTGTCTGTAATCGTAACAATAGTATTGTTAAATGTAGCGTGGACATGAGCTATGCCATCAGACACATCCCTTTTAATACGCTTTTTTGAACTACCTGGCTTTGCCATAAACTTAGATCCTCTACCCTTTCAGCTTAAATATGCTGTTATTTACGAATCGGACGACGAGGCCCTTTACGTGTTCTTGCATTTGTACGGGTTCTTTGCCCACGAAGAGGCAAGCCTCTACGGTGACGAATACCACGATATGAACCAAGATCCATTAAACGCTTAATATTCATAGAGACTCCACGTCTCAGGTCACCCTCTACAGTAAACTTAGCCACTGCACTTCTCAGCGCATCAACTTCTTGCTCAGTAAGATCTTTGATCTTCTTATCAGGAGCAACGCCTGTCCCTTCACAAATATTCTGCGCGCTAGACCTGCCAATCCCATAAATCGCGGTTAATGCGATAACAGTATGTTTCTGAACAGGAATATTGATACCGGCAATACGAGCCATAAACTAATCTCCAACAAATACAAGTACTTCAAATCAGCCGATCATTATAGCCGAGCTGACCTGTACAAACAATAAAAACTAACCCTGGCGCTGTTTATGCCGAGGATCCTTGCAAATAATACGTACTACTCTATTTCTACGTACAACTTTACAATTTCTACAAATCTTTTTAACTGAAGCACGAACCTTCATTTTATACCCCAAAATTTAAATATTTACCTAGCATCACCGCCAGGGAACACTAACTGCCTTTCAGGTTAGCTTTTTTCATCAAACCATCATACTGATGCGACATCATGTGCGACTGGATTTGAGAAACGAAATCCATAACAACTACAACAATGATTAATAGCGATGTACCACCAAAGTAAAAAGGCACTCGCCAGTAAAGAATAAGAAACTCAGGTAACAGACAGACAGCTGTTATATAAATTGCACCAGCAAGCGTTAAGCGGGTCAAAACACTGTCAACATAATTAGCGGTTTGCTGCCCAGGCCTAATTCCCGGAATAAAAGCACCTGATTTTTTTAAATTATCTGCTGTCTCTTTAGAGTTAAAAACTAAAGCCGTATAAAAAAAGCAGAAGAAAATAATTGCCGCGGCATAAGCCATAACATATAAAGGTTGTCCTGGCGAAAGCGCTGTAGAAACATCCTGTAACCATTCAAAACCTTCAGTACTTCCAAACCAACCACCAATTGTCGCTGGAAATAGAATAATACTGGAAGCGAAAATGGGCGGGATAACCCCTGACATATTTAATTTAAGCGGAAGAAAACTCGACTGCGCCGCATACATTTTTCGGCCTTGCTGTCTTTTCGCGTAATTAATCGTAATGCGCCTTTGTCCTCTTTCCACAAAAACAACTAACGCAGTAACCGCAATAGCCAGCAGGAATAAAACAATAATTAGCAGGCCGTTCAACTCACCTGTCCGAGCCAATTCAAGCGTTCCACCAATTGCCGACGGCAAACCAGCCACAATCCCAGCAAAGATAATTATGGAAATCCCATTACCAATCCCTCTTTCGGTAACTTGCTCACCAAGCCACATCAGAAATATCGTTCCACCAACTAGCGTAACCGTTGTCGCGAAAACAAATGCAATTCCAGGATTCATGACAACAGATAGACCACCTGCCTCTTGCCCCTGAAGCGCCATGCTCACACCAATACCTTGAAAGGTAGCAAGAAAAACTGTTCCATAGCGAGTGTACTGCGTGATCTTACGCCGCCCAGCCTCACCTTCTTTCTTTAATTTCTCAAGGGTTGGGATAACAACCGTCATCAACTGCATGATAATCGACGCAGAGATATAGGGCATGATACCTAAAGCAAAAAGGCTCAAGCGCTTCAGTGCTCCACCAGAAAACATGTTGAACATGTCCAGGATTGTTCCTTCCTGCTGTTCAAACATTAACGCCAGAGCATTCGGATCAATTCCGGGAACTGGAATATGAGCTCCAACCCTAAATACGAAAATAGCGCCTAAAACGAAAAATAGGCGCTGACGTAGTTCGGTGAGCTTGCCCGCATTGTCAGGGGCAGACGCTTTAGCGTTCAAATCAATCCTCTACCTTTCCACCAGCATTTTCGATTGCAGCCTTTGCACCTTTCGTAGCCAACAGGCCACGTAAAGTAACAGCCTTCTCGATTTTGCCTGAGTCGATCACTTTAACTCTCTTTGCAACAGCAGGAATAATATTAGCCGCCTTAAGAGAAAGAATATCAATAATGTCAGAATCTATCTTGGCCAGCTCATGCAAGCAAACCTGTGCGCTTTGGCTCTTCTTTCTTGAAGTAAATCCAACCTTAGGAAGTCTTCTTTGAAGAGGCATTTGACCGCCTTCAAAACCAATTTTATGAAAACCACCAGAACGTGATTTCTGTCCTTTATGCCCGCGCCCACAAGTCTTCCCAAGAGTACTACCGATTCCCCGGCCAACTCTTTTGGACTTCTTCTTGCTGCCTTCAGCAGGTCTTAAATTATTAAGATACATATTAGACTTCCTCTACTTTTAATAAGTAGCTTACTTTGTTGATCATCCCACGGTTACAAGCGGTATCTTCCACTTCAACGGTATGATGCATACGTCTAAGCCCCAATCCTGCAACACAAGCTTTGTGCCTAGGAAGGCGACCATTTTTACTTTTGATCAATGTCACTCTTAGGTTCTTGGTCGACATTTTATTTACCCTGTAATCTCTGTTACGGATTTGCCACGTTTAGCTGCAATCAATTCAGGGCTGCTCATCTCTGCCAGACCATTGATCGTTGCACGCACGACATTAATTGGATTATTTGTACCAATACATTTTGCAAGCACATTATGAACTCCAACCACTTCAAAAACAGCACGCATTGCACCACCAGCGATGATGCCTGTACCTTCAGAAGCCGGCTTCATGAACACTTTAGCCGCTCCGGTACGAGCCATTACCGAGTAGTGCAGCGTCCCATCACTCAAAGAAACATCACGCATATTTTTACGCGCCTGTTCCATGGATTTTTGAATTGCGATAGGCACTTCACGAGCTTTACAAAGCCCATAACCAACACGACCTTCACCATCTCCAACTACAGTTAGAGCGGTGAAACCAAACTGACGACCACCTTTAACAACTTTAGAAACACGGTTCACTGCAACCAGTTTCTCCTGGAGACCATCACTATTATTTTGAGGAGCTACATTTGCCATAATAACCTCTAGAATTTCAGCCCAGCTTCACGTGCCGCATCTGCTAATGCTTTAACGCGGCCATGATATTTATATCCTGATCTATCGAAAGCTACTTGCTCAATTCCTGCTGCAATCGCTTTTTCGCCGATCAACTTACCGACAACTGATGCTGCCTCAATGTTTCCAGTAGATTTAACATCAGAACTAACAGCCGACTGCACTGTTGACGCTTCTGCAAGAACCTGAGAACCATCAGCCGTAAGAACCTGAGCGTATATGTGCCGAGGTGTACGGTGAACAGACAACCTGTTGACACCCAATGTTTTAATTTTGCAACGCGCTTTTTTTGCGCGACGCATACGAGATGACTTCTTATCCATCGTCCTACCTTATTTCTTTTTAGCTTCTTTTCTAACGACATGCTCGTCAGAATAACGAACCCCTTTGCCTTTGTATGGCTCAGGAGGCCTGTACGCTCTAATATCTGCGGCAACCTGACCAACCAACTGTTTATCGCAACCTTTCACAATAATCTCAGTTTGACTTGGAGTCTCAATAGAGATCCCTTCCGGCACATCAAAATTAACAGGATGCGAGAAACCCAATGTTAAATTGAGGACTTTACCCTTTGCTTGAGCACGGTAACCAACACCAATCAAAGTAAGTTTCTTCTCAAAACCCTGATTAACTCCAGACACCATGTTGTTGATTAAGGCACGTGTTGTTCCTGCTAATGCAATAGCATGTTTGCTGTTCGCCGTACTCTTAACTTTCAAAGTAGAGCCATCAATAGATGCCTCTACCAACTGATGGATAACACGACTCAGCTCACCATTCTTTCCTTTAACAGAAACCAAGTTACCATCCAGATTAATCTCCACTCCCTGTGGGATTTCAACTGGACTGTTTGCAATTCTAGACATCTTTTCGACTCACTAAATCAGGAAACCACACACAGCACTTCACCACCCACTCCGTTAGAGCGAGCAGATCGATCTGTCATCAAACCTTTTGAGGTTGAAACAATAGCTGTACCCAGGCCACCCATAACAGCAGGCAGCTCATCACAAGACTTATAAATACGCAGTCCAGGACGACTTACTCTTTGTATATTTTCTATAACAGGTTTGCCTTGATAATACTTCAGCGTAACTGTCAACTGTGGCTTGCCAGCCTCATCAACAACTTCAAAATCTTCAACATAACCTTCTTCCTTCAACACCACAGCAACTGCTTTTTTAAGTGTTGAAGATGGCATAGATACGCTCTGCTTCTGCGCCATCTGCCCATTTCTGATTCGTGTTAGCATATCCGCTATTGGATCAGTCATACTCATTTTATAGACTCCAGACTTGTCTGCTTAATATGCAGTAAAGTTACCAACTTGCCTTAGTTAAACCCGGCACATCACCGCGCATTGTGTGCTCACGCAGTTTATTACGTGACAGACCAAATTTACGATAATACCCATGAGGCCGACCTGTCAGGTTACAACGATTTCTAAGCCTTACTGGATTAGCATTACGCGGTAGTGCCTGAAGCTTTGCCTGTGCGGCATCTCTTTCTTCATCAGAAGAAGTTACGCTCGCAATAATTTTCTTGAGTTCCGCTCTCTTTACTGCATATTTCGCTACAGTACGCTCACGTTTACGTTCACGTGCAATCATGGATTTTTTTGCCATGGATAGTCTTCCTAATTCTTAAATGGAAATTTAAACAACTCTAACAAAGCTCGACCCTCTTCATTTGTTGCCGCAGAGGTCGTGATAGAAATATCCATACCACGAATCTTGTCAATCTTGTCGTAATCAATCTCAGGAAAGATGATTTGCTCTTTGACGCCCATCGTATAGTTTCCACGACCATCAAATGATTTAGCGCTCAAACCACGAAAATCACGAATACGAGGAATCGCCACACTGATTAAACGATCCAAGAACTCATACATCCGATCACTTCGAAGCGTTACTTTGCAACCAATCGGCATATCATCACGAATCTTAAATCCAGCAATCGACTTTCTCGAAAGTGTTACTACTGGTTTCTGACCACTAATTTTAGTCATATCAGAAACCGCAAACTGCATCACCTTCTTATCTGCAACTGCATCACCAACACCCATATTAATCGTAATCTTGGTGATTTTAGGAACCTGCATAATTGAGTTGTAACCAAAGCGCTTTTGCAACTCAGGTACAATCTGTTCTTTATATGTATTTTCTAATCTAGCCATCTCTATTATTCCGCGTGATTAGACATCAACGACTTCGTTATTAGACCTAAAAACACGGACTTTACCGCCGTCTTCAAGCACCTTGATTCCTACTTTATCCGCTTTACCCGTTGCTGGATTCAACAATGCAACATTAGAAACGTGAATAGGCATCTCTTTTTCAATTATCCCACCAGCGATGCTTTTCTGGGGATTAGGCTTTTGATGTTTTTTAACAAGGTTGATGTTTTCAACCAAAACCTTATCGTTATCAAAAACATTCAGGACAGAACCATCTCTACCTTTATCTTTGCCTGTAAGAATGGTGACCTTGTCACCTTTGCGAATCTTCTTCATATCTACTTTTCTCTACAGAACTTCAGGAGCCAATGAAATGATCTTCATGAACTTTTCATTTCGCAGCTCTCTAGTCACCGGGCCAAAAATACGCGTGCCAACCGGCTGCAGGTTTGCATTAAGAATAACTGCCGCATTCCCATCAAAACGGATAGCAGAACCATCTGGGCGACGTATCGCTTTTTTAGTCCGCACGACTACTGCATTATAAACTTCACCTTTCTTCACTTTGCCGCGAGGAATGGCATCTTTAATACTGACTTTGATAATGTCACCAATGCCCGCATACCGCCTGTGCGATCCACCTAGGACTTTGATACACATAACCCTTTTAGCACCGCTATTATCGGCAATATCCAGGCTGGTTTGCATCTGAATCATTATTATTTCCCGTACTTATCAATCGCTATAAAGCTATTAAAATAAAGAAACGCGGATCAGCTTCCTGATTCCACAATTTCATGCAACAGCCATGTTTTGTTTTTGGAAAATGGACGACATGAAACAACCGTTACAATATCGCCTTCCTTACAGCTATTTGCCTCATCGTGTGCCATCAATTTTGATGAACGGCGGATATATTTTCCGTAAACAGGATGACGCACCATCCTCTCAACCAAAACAGTTATTGTTTTGTCCATTTTTGTGCTGACAACTTTACCACTAATTGTGCGCGCTTTATCTGTTGAACCACTCATACTATGCACTCGCCATTTCTTTTTTAATCGTGTTGATGCGGGCAACATCTTTCTTAACACGTTTAAAATGATGTGGATTATTCATTTGCCCAGTCCCTTTTTGCATCCGCATGTTAAATTGCTCACGGCGAAGCTCTACCAGCAGCGAATCCAATTCTTCAATGCTTTTTTCTCTTAACTCTGAAGCTTTCATTACATCACCACGCGACTAGAAAAAGCTGTTTTGACAGGCAGCTTTGCAGCAGCAAGCTGAAATGCCTCTCTCGCAAGCTCTTCTGAAACACCCTGAATTTCATACAACATTGAACCAGGCTTAACTTCCGCAACCCAATACTCAACGCTACCTTTACCTTTACCCATCCTTACTTCCAATGGCTTTTTGGTAATCGGCTTGTCTGGAAAAACCCTAATCCAGATCTTACCGCCACGCTTAACATGACGACTAATAGCACGACGAGCCGCTTCAATCTGGCGCGCTGTGATACGACCACGAGAGACAGACTTGATCCCAAACTCACCAAAGCTGACAGTGCTCCCACGGTGAGCCAGGCCGGTATTTCTACCTTTATGCTGTTTCCTAAATTTTGTTCTTTTCGGTTGAAGCATGACCTATACCCTATTTAGCAACAGCTTTAGCAGCAGCTTTCTTTTCAGGAGCTGCTTGCGTCCCACCTGCATTTTCAAAAACTTCACCTTTGAAGATCCAGACTTTAATTCCAATGATCCCGTAGGTTGTAAGCGCCTCAGTAGCACCATAATCAATATCAGCCCTGAGCGTATGCAACGGTACACGTCCCTCTCTATACCATTCCTTACGAGCGATTTCCGCCCCATTCAAACGACCACTAACACTAATTTTGATACCTTCAGCACCAAGACGCATTGTATTGCTGACCGCACGCTTCATCGCACGACGAAACATGATTCTCTTTTCAAGTTGCTGGGCAACGCCTTCTGCAACCAGTAAAGCATCAAATTCAGGCTTCCTGATCTCTTCAACATTCAGCTGAACAGGGATACCCATCATTTCAGATACGATACCTCTCAAACGATCAATATCTTCGCCTTTTTTACCGATAACAATACCTGGCCTTGCCGTGTGGATTGTTATCTGCGCGTTATTCGCGGGGCGGTTAATCTGAATTCTGCTAACAGAAGCATTCTTAAGCTTCTTCTTTAGAAAATCACGAACCATTAAATCCTCGTGTAGCAAGCGAGAATATTCTTTCGTGCTCGCATACCACCGAGAATTCCAGTCTTTGATATAACCTAAACGTATACCTGTTGGATGTACTTTTTGACCCATACTGGACCTCTAACCTTCTCTAACTTTAATGGTGATATGACACGAACGTTTTAAAATTCTGTTCGCGCGTCCCTTTGCTCTTGCTCTAAACCTTTTTTGCGTTCGACTTTCATCTACAAAAACTGTTGAAACTCTCAACTCATCAATATCCGCACCTTCATTATGTTCGGCGTTAGCAATTGCAGACTCTAACAACTTACACATGATTTTTGCGGCTTTTTTAGTGCTGAACTTCAACAAGTTCAAAGCCTTATCTACGTCAAGACCACGTATCTGATCAGCTACTAACCGACCCTTCTGCGCTGACATAGGAATATTACTTAATTTGGCTGATACTTCCATCGTCCCTATCTCTTCGATTTCTTATCTGCCGCATGCCCTCTATAGGTGCGTGTCGGCGAAAACTCTCCAAGCTTATGCCCAATCATATTCTCAGAAACGAGAACAGGCACATGCTGACGACCGTTATGTACAGCAATCGTCAAACCGATCATGTCCGGAAAGATCATCGAGCGTCTTGACCATGTTTTGATCGGTCTTCTACTATTTTCTTCAACAGCCTTTTCTACTTTCTTCATTAAATGAAGATCAATAAAAGGGCCTTTTTTAATTGAACGTGGCACGAAAATTACCTCTTCTATTATTTCTTACGTCTGACAATAAACTTGTCTGTACGCTTGTTCTTTCTGGTTTTATATCCCTTAGTTGGCACACCCCATGGCGAAACAGGATGCCTACCACCAGAGGTTCTACCTTCACCACCACCATGCGGATGGTCCACCGGGTTCATTGCAACACCACGAACTGTTGGCCTCACACCTCTCCAGCGTTTTGCTCCGGCTTTACCAAGAGAAATCAGATTGTGCTCTGAATTACCCACTTCGCCAATTGTTGCACGGCATTCAGCTAAAACTTTCCGCATCTCACCTGATCTCAACCTCAGAGTGACATACGCTCCTTCTTTAGCAACCAACTGCGCGACTCCACCGGCACTCCTAACCATCTGAGCACCTTTACCAGGCTTTAACTCAACACAGTGAATTAACGTACCTACCGGAATATTTCGCATCAGCATACAGTTGCCGGCCTTAATAGCCGCCGCAGCAGATGAAACAATCTCCTGCCCAACTTCCACATCCTTAGGCGCTAAAATATATCTACGCTCGCCATCTTTGTAGAGAACGAGTGCAATATGAGCAGTTCTATTTGGGTCATACTCAATCCGCTCAATTCTACCAGAAATATCTAACTTATTCCTCTTAAAATCAATTATGCGGTAATGTTGTTTATGCCCACCACCAATATGGCGAGTTGTAATACGTCCCTGGTTATTACGACCACCTGAATTTGACTTCTTTTCAAGTAAAGGTGCATGAGGTTTGCCTTTATGCAAGCCTGCTGTTTTAACCCTAACGACGAACCTTGAACCGGGTGAGGTAGGTTTTGATTTAATGATAGCCATTTTAAAATCGCTCTATGATTCTATTATTTACAGATAAATGTGTCTTTAATTAAGCCGCACTGAAATCTATATCGAAGCCAGACTTCAGCTTCACATAAGCTTTTTTCCAGTCTGAGCGTTTACCCATGAACCGGCCAAATCTTTTGCTTTTTCCTTTCACATTCAAAACTTGAACAGATTCAACCTTCACATCAAACATAAGCTCAACAGCTTTTTTGATCTGTGGTTTCGTCGCCGTCTTCTGAACTTTAAAGACAAATCGGTTACTTTTATCGGCAGCAATAGAACTTTTTTCCGAAACTACTGGAGATTGCAGTATCTGCATTAAATCTAAATTGCTCATCCCAACCGACCTTCTATTTCTTTCAGAGCCTGCTCTGTCATGATTACTTTTTTGTGAGCAACCAACGAGACAGGATCTACATTATTAACCGAACGAACCTCAATCGATTTGACATTACGAGAGGCCAAAATCAGATTTGGCTCTTCAGCAACCGTCACCAACAACACATCAAGTTCATCACCCAACTTAGAAAGCAGCTGCTTCGTCTTTGATGCCTCTGGAATCAAGTCATTCGAAACGACCAATCTATCCTGACGCAATAATTCAGAAAGGATCGAGCAAATTGCACCACGATACATTTTCTTATTTACTTTCTGCACATGAGACTGTGGCTTCGCCGCAAACGTCACCCCACCTGAGCGCCAGATCGGACTACGAATTGTACCGGCTCTCGCATTACCCGTTCCTTTTTGACGCCATGGCTTTCTACCGCCACCACGCACTTCAGAGCGAGTTTTCTGAGCTTTTGTACCTGCACGCGCACTGGCCAAGTAGCCTGTAACAACCTGATGCACC
>Ga0164315_10000636_pt1 | contig 24908 bp, 16 predicted proteins | sample GuaBasSedimGuay6_FD_113737 | JGI IMG/M metagenome (GOLD analysis project Ga0164315, IMG submission 113737) | Subseafloor sediment microbial communities from Guaymas Basin, Gulf of California, Mexico - Guay6, Core 4569-2, 0-3 cm | ecosystem: Environmental > Aquatic > Marine > Hydrothermal vents... | reverse complement strand
GGCACCAGTTATGATCCGTTTAGTCGCTTAGAAGGGTTATTTACATTCAGCGGGATGCCAACCCAAGCGCATACTGTTGCTGAATTGGAAGCGGCTTTACGAGCGCAGATTAAACAACTGCAAACCACATTGGCAGACAAAGCCGAATTGGAGCGGGTAAAAATCCAATTACGCGCTTCCCAAGTGTATGAACTTGATTCGGTGTTTTATCAGGGCATGAAAATCGGTATGTTGGAAACGGTAGGATTGGAGTGGCAGTTGTTTGAGAGTTACTTGGATAACATCAAAGCTGTCACAGCGGAACAAGTGCAAACCGTTGCACGTCAGTATTTGATAGATGATCACTTAACTGTGGCAGTGCTAGAACCGCAACCTTTGGAAGGTAATTAGGCATTTTCTCGTGCATAACGGATGCTATCCCTTCTTAGGGATAGTATCCGTTAATTTCGTTAAATCTTCTCAACTCACAATAGGAACCGTTGATTAATATGATTAAAACATTTCCCTTACTCCCCCTTTTTCAAAAGGGATTTAGCATATTGCTCATGTTGGGTTTTTGTCACGCCGCTTTGGCGATACCCACTATTCAACATTGGCAAACAGACAACGGGGTACGAGTCTATTTTGTCCCAGCCCCGGATTTGCCTATGGTTGATGTGGAAGTGACATTTGATGCGGGTAGTGCCCGTGATGGTGAGAAGTCGGGTATTGCCAAGTTGACTAATGGTTTACTCAGCGAAGGCGCTGGGGGCTACTCGGCCGACCAAATTGCTGAAAGCTTTGATAATTTAGGCGCTGAGTTCAGTAATTCTGTAGATCGCGATATGGCAACGGTGAGTTTACGTAGTCTCTCGGAGTCTCAATTGCTACAACCGGCCTTGGAAATGCTGGCCGTGTTGTTGGCGAAGCCTGATTTTGATGAAACTTCGTTTGATCGTGTCAAGCAACAAATGTTAGTCGGCTTGAAGTATCAACAACAATCGCCAAATGCGATTACTAAAAAGGCGTTTTATAGCGCCGCCTTTGGCACGCATCCTTATGCCATCTTGTCAAATGGTACCCCAGAAACGGTGGCTGCGTTAACTCGTGACGATGTGAACGCGTTTCATGCGCGCTACTATGTGGCGAACAATGCGATGGTGGCAATCGTGGGGGCGGTGGATAGACCGGCCGCTGAAGCAATTGCGAAGACTATTGTCAGTTTATTGCCGACGGGTGATGTGCCGCCGGCTTTGCAGCCGGTTGCCAAGTTGAGCCAAGCTCAAACGGTACACATTGACCATCCTTCGACACAAACGCATGTTTTAGTTGGGCAGCCGGGGATGGCGCGAGGTGACCCTGATAAATTTACTTTGTATGTGGGTAATTATATGTTAGGCGGTGGTGATGGTTTGGTGTCGCGTTTGGCTAAAGAAGTGCGCGAAAAACGCGGCCTCGCTTATAGTGCCTATAGTTATTTTTTACCATTGCGAGTGGCAGGCCCGTTTATCGTGGGCCTCAGTACTCGTAATGACCAAACCGCGCAAGCGTTGCAAGTGGTGCAAGACACGTTGCGCGATTTTGTGAAAAACGGGCCTAGCGAGGCAGAATTAACCGAGGCAAAACAGGGCATCACTGGCAAATTTCCATTACGCATCAAGAGTAATAGTGACATTATCGGTTATCTGTCAATGCTTGGCTATTACCGGTTGCCCTTGGATTATCTGCACAACTTCAACAATAACGTTGAAGCGGTGACGTTGGAGATGATTCAGGACGCTTTTAAAAGGCGGCTGGATTTGGATAAGTTAGTGACAATTACTGTTGGTGGTAAAAAATAGTGTTATCAAGAAATCCGATTTTTTGGAAAAATCGGATTTCTCAGTATCAGGTTTTTTCTACTGGAGCAGGTTTGCAACCGGCGAAGTTATGTTCTACCACTATACTGGAAGTACAACGCATTGAAGGATTTGACGGAGTTATTTTTTTAAGGCGGTTGTGGCTTTACAAAAATAGAAATGCGAATTTTTTCAACCATAACCTCTTCACATTATCACCCTTTTCAAGGGAACGAAGTATATCAGTTTCTAAATTTTTAAGACAGCAATGCAAAGGGGTTGATTTGACATAATTCCTTGAGCGCCACACAAAGATGTTCCGATAAATAATTTCATAAGTCATTGACGGATACTATCCCTAAGAAGGGATAGCAGCAGTGAAGTTACATTATTTTTCTGAAAAACGAACGATAGTACAGCGAATCCCAGAAATAAACGAATGAAGGTTGGAAAGTTGCACCCTAATTCGTTTATTTCTGGGATTAGTTGTACTTTACTTAAGGTGGTAAGATGTATTGGACTACCAAATCCTTTCTTATAAACAATCCTTGTAGTTATCCTTTCATAAGCAACCAATCCTTGTAGTTATAATTTATTTGCGGCAAGAACTACAAGGATTGTATTTTAGAAGGGATTTATAAGAAGATATTCAACAAAGATTGTATAGACATTTAGGGCAAAACCTTCAAGGTTTCCAAAACCTTGAAGGTTTCTATTGATGTCCAAACGGATGCTATTCCTTTGGGGGAGAGTATGCGTCAACTCACAAGGTAACTTTTGATGAACCAGTTGAGTAAATTTGAAATTGCAACCATCATCGCGGTTTTATCCGCGACTATCTGGTTAGGTACGTTAAACGGTACGGTTAATACGTTGATGAATACGGTGGATATCGGTGCCCTGAAGGCTGAACAAGACAAGTTTCTGACGGAAATTAAAACCCAGAAAGCCAACATGTTGGCTGAGGTTGAACAGGCGAGACAGCAAGCCATGAGTCCCGCCATCATTCGTGAGCTGCGCGAAAATATGGCGCAGCTTGAAACTCGTCTTCAGGCGGTCCAACAAGCCATGACTTCGCCACAGATGCAGCGTTTTGAAGCGCAAATTGTTGAGGCTGAAACCAAACTCAATCAGGTTCAACAGACGCTGGGTGCGCTTCAGATTGCTGACTTACAAACTCAGGCTGCTAATGCTGCGGAAAAGCTTAATCAGCTTAATCAGGCATTGCGTAGCGTTAAAGCCGAAATCGCGTCAGTGTCAACACAAGCCTCGACTCAAGTCAAACAGCAGACAGTGCAAGCTTTGGCGGATATTCAATCCCGCAAACAACAGGCGGTGAGTGAATTGCAGCCCAATCTGAGTCGGACGCAACAACAACTGAAGACTATCCAAACGGCGGTTGAATCGCTGAATGTTGATGCACTGCAAACTCATCTGACGGCGGTGAAAAAGGACTTAACTGTGCTGAATCAAACGGTTGATGGATTAAAAGGCGAACTTGCCAATGCCCCCCAAGCTCTAACGCAGATTAATCAGCAGAAGGTTCAAGCCTTAGCAGCGGTTCAAAAGGCGATTGAAAAGGCAACAAGTGATTTTGAAACCAGTCTGTCTGATATTGAAGCGAAAAGGCTAGCGACTGTTAAAAAAGTAGAAGAACAACCCATTGAAAAAAATATGAAAAAAATCCCTGTCATGGTCACGATTCCGGCCGGGGGATTTGATATGGGCAGGAATAGTAGTAATGAAGAGCATTGGGTTTATATAAACAACAGTTTTACGATAAGTCGCTTTGAAATCACCTTTGAGGAATATGATGCTTTTGCCGAAGCCACCGGTAGAGATAAACCCCATGATCAAAATTGGGGACGGGGCAATCGGCCGGTGATTAATGTCTCTTGGCATGAAGCGGTGGCTTATACCGAGTGGCTCAGTCAACTAACAGGGCAAACTTACCGTTTACCTAGCAGGTACGAATGGGAATACGCGGCCCGTGCTGGGACGAGGACGACGTATTGGTGGGGTGAGGAAATTGGTAAAAATAGGGCCAATTGTGGTGATGGTTGTGGCAGTCAATGGGATGGGAAACAAACTGCCCCAGTAGGTTCTTTTTCACCCAATCGATTTGGCTTATCTGATACCGCTGGCAACGTATGAGAATGGGTTACCAGTGGTAGTGATTCTGAAGAAGATAGATATATGTCTGGCGGATCGTGGTACAAATCCCAGTTTTATTTAACTGCCGGCAGCATCTCCGACTTCCGCGATTACGATGTGGGGTTTCGTGTGGTGGGTGTTGCGCGGGCTAAGTAGCCCTTTGCCCTGTAGCACTTTTGCCCTGTGCCCTCTTTTTTTTACCATTGTTTAGCTATTTTATTATGGTTATTGTTGTGATTGTGTCTGAGTACAACGAAACTTCCCTCTAGTACAACGGATTGACGGATTTAACGGATTTAACCAAACCATTCGTTTATCCACGTAATTAGTTGTACTTGGTATTTGCGGCAATAACTACAAGGATTGCTTATAAGAAAGGATTTGTTTATGAAGAGATTGGGGATACTTAATGTTACTTTATCCGGAGTACAACGGATACGCGAAATAAACGGATAAAAAGTCACTGGGATTTATCGAAAAAGGTCAATTTTGAACTTATCAAAGCCACTGTTGTTATTCTAAGGTGCATCTATTGATATTAGGATAATTAATTGAACACTATCCGTTTATTTCGCGTATCCGTTGTACTCTTGTTGAGTGGTACTCAATATTGAACACTTATAAGAAAGGATTTGTTTATGAAGATATATGGGAGAATGAACGATGGCTGCAATGAGGTTCAATAGTTGAGTACAATGAAATTGAGTTGTACTTGGTATTTGTGGCAATAACTACAAGGATTGCTTATAAGAAAGGATTTTTTTATGAAGGGATTGGGGATACTTAATGTTACTTTATCCGGAGTACAACGGATACGCGAAATAAACGGATAAAAAGTCACTGGGATTTATCGAAAATGGTCAATTTTTATTTTGAACTTATCAAAGCCACTGTTGTTATTCTAAGGTGCATCTATTGATATTAGGATAATTAATTGAGCATTATCCGTTCATTACGCGTATCCGTTGTACTCAAGAGTCTCAATATTGATAATGATAATTTTTTTGGGAATGCACCACCCATCCTTTATTATAAATCCGTTATAAAATACAATCCTTGTCGTTATGATGAGTATCCGTCACTATTAAGATCGTAATGCTTTAAAAACAGTCTCTTTCGCCTGCGCTATCTGTTCTTCAGACAGGACTTCCGGCGGAGTGGGTTTGCTCGTCACGTCCCTTCCCAGTATGCGTTGAGAAAAACGGCTTAAACGTTGATTAGCACGGAAATCGCTTTCTAATAAACCATTCAGGTAAAGATCAAGAAAACCGTTTTGTGAATAAATATGTTGACGTAACAAACCTTCTTGTATGAATCCAAAACTCACCAAATTCCGTTGAGCAAACGCATTATATCCATAAGTGTAGGCAATGAGTTTGCGAAGTTGTATTTGATTAAACGCGAAATCCATTATTAACAAACTCGCTTCAACGGAAAACCTTGTCCCCCGATATGACGGAAACAAAATACCCATTAAGAATTCCGCACGTCGGTGAGCGGGCTTGTAATCGGCGATAGCTGCTAAACCAATAGGCTGTTTCTCGCCATTGTCATTAACACGGTGAATGATCCATTCAATACGTTTGAGTTGTTGGGGCAGCAGAGTTTGTTCTTTGGCTAACTGTTCTCTGAGTTGCTCTTCAGTCTGGGAACGCTTTTGCGCTAGACGGTATAAGTCCATGAATTCATTATCTTGGTAACACTGTAGTAAAAAAGGCGCGTGTTCCGGTGCAGAACGCTCCAAAATAACCCTGCGTCCTTGCAGGGTTTGAAGCCCAAGGGGGGCAACTGATATCATATAGCAATGATTAATGGTTAATGGTTAATGATTATTTAATATAATTATCAATGACTTAAATTAGACAAATGTACTTGATGCAATCGGAAAACGCTAGAGCAAAATCCTAAAGAAAACCGAACAGAAAATAGCAACCCATTACACTCGATGTTCAAGTTTTTGAAACCGATCAACCAGGTAGTGATACTGGCTCTCATAAAATGGCACTTAAGGGCGCAAAAAACGCCAATAACGAGCCCTGAAGGGGCGATATTAATAGAGCGAGTGTAACTACCTGGTTAATAGGGGCAACACAACCCAACGCCAAAAACTTGAACCTCGAGTTACATAGGCATTTTACCATTGTCTTGAGTACCACCACCCCCAGTACTCATATCATCAGGGTCAGATTTCCCGCCAGTCATGCCTTCTTCGCCATCCTCCCCTTCAACAATGTGAGCAATCAAGTAACGATCACATTCAGATACCTGTGATGCGGCAATGGGATCAGTATTACCCACCGGAATAGCAGCAGCCTGAAAGAAAAGTTCTTGATCTCCAAGCCCAAGCTGTTGTAATTTAGCCTTTGACAGATTGACGCTGATAATGGTTGACGTAAAATTAGGCGATATAGCCTTGCCGATTTTAGTGTCCAGTGCTTCTAAAGGCAGACTCGGTTTAATCTGCACACCTGCGAGAATTTCCATTCCTGTTTCAAGATCCACACAGATTTATCCAGCATGCACCGCGGGCGGTTTATTCCCGTTACCCGGTTTTGGCCTCGTCGGCTTTTTTCGAGCATCCCTCGCCCCATCCCTCATATCTTCGCCATACTCATAATCTTTATAATTGCCCATGCCCGGGAACAAATCGCCCTCATCATCAGGCGCAAGCTGAGTGCCATAAACCACATAGACATTCACTGGCTTGTCATTTCTGATATAGCTGACAACAAAGTCTATCCGAGCACCGGTTTCTGGGATTTCACCGACAAAGAGAACACCAGCATTATCGTAGGAGTCGTATTGAACTTGAAACTGGCTTCCAGTCGCTTCCACGTCCTGATCATTGAGGGGCGGAATGAAGGCATCAATTGGTTGAACGAATTGGTTCAACGTCAATTGGGGGGCTGGCTCAGCGGGAGGCCCTTCGTCTCCTTTACCACCATTAGCAGATGCCAAGCCCGGTGTCAGGGCGATTTTACTGGCGGAAGCCAACAGCAGTGTTTTAGCAGGACTGAGTTTTTTGGTTTTCATAACATTTTCCTTAAAGTTAATCTATCTTATTTTTAAGTATAGCCGCGATTTCAGCAAAAGCCAGAAAATCGATAATTTTTTTTACGGATACTATCCCTAAGAAGGGATAGCATCCGTTAATTTTAAGTATAGCCGCGATTTCAGCAAAAGCCAGAAAATCGATAATATTTACTTTGTTTCAATAACTTACTTTGTTAATCAAGCCTGTCGCCTAGGCCCGCAAAAAATTTGTTAAAACGGATACTATCCCTAAGAAGGGATAGCATCCGTTAAATTGTGTTTTGGTTTGTGCGGGCTCAAAGCCAACCGATTTGTGTCAGTTACTCTATAATATATTTTAAAAAAATGACAGAAAAAATGAATGAATTGAGTACCACATATTAATAAAACTAAATAACTATAATAAAAACTTCATCAACAGCAATCGAGTTGTCCGAAAATAAGAAAATAAGGGTTTTGTTAGCGGAAGGTAGATACACTGGCTTTCTTATTTATTGACGGACAAGTCTAATAATAAATTTATTTGTAACTACTCAGCACCAAAGGTGCGAATTATTATAGCCTGGGGCAACGCCCCAGGTGCTGAAGGGCGCACAGTATGGTTTAGCGGGCAACGCCCCAGGTGCTGAAGGGCGCAAGTTCCTAGGGCGCTGCCCTAGGCTTTAATAAAGCGCCCTTTCAGGGCTGAGTAGTTACATTTATTTAATTTAAGGTAACAAAATAATGGTAGTGAAGCCAGTCGTTTTACTCGGTGCAGCGGTTCATACGCGAAATAACAAACCCGGTCAAGATTATGATTGGTTTATCAAAGTCGGTGATATGCAACTCTTTGAGAACATGGATAAAATTTACCGTGTTGCGTTACGCGATATCGGTGGCGAAGTGCCGAGATTAGCCGTGCTTATTGATGGGCAGCGTGTCGGTTTTCTGATGGGGGAACTGCCGAGCCCACGCATGGATCATAGCAATCGAGTGATATACGATACACTTTATTTAGAATTTGATACCCAATATCAGCGGAGCGTCTTACATGCGGCTGCTGTTTTGTTACTTTGTTCAAAAAATACCTATAAGCCTCATGAACAACATTTTACTGACTATGCTGAAATGTTATTCCAAACGGCACCGGGGACACATTTGCCCCCTATCAAATTACCAGTAGTACACAAGCAACCCAATTTCAATTTGGAGCCTATTAACACCAAAAAATTGGCTTTGTTTTCCAATCCGGAAAATCGAAACCGTTGTGCGCGTTATCTGATAAACTTTGATTATAAAAATAATAACACTAATAACACTTTTTCTTTTGTTTCAACAGGTAGAGTCAGCCTTGAAAAATGTCAACAGATTGCTGATCTGAATGACGAATGCGTGTTGCTCACACTCTCTTCTGAAGTGCAATCCGAACAGAATCTAAAAAAAGGCCAACTTTCTCGGTTCAAACGAATTCTCAAATTGACTTAGGATCGGCTAAAAAATAACTAACTTCCGCCAACAGCTTTTCACGCCAAATTTGTTGCGCGCAACAAATTTGGCGTGAAAGCAGTTGTCTATACGCTTCCGTACCCTAAAGGGTACTTCATCCGAATCGGGGGAAGTTAATTTTTCTTCGATCCTTAGGGACTTTCAAAAAAAATCTGATTGTCATGGCTTTTGGAGAGAGCATTGGTAATAGGTAATGGGCAGAAGGGTAATAGGTGGGATGATGAAAATTGTGTTCGTGGCTAAAGTTTTTGCGCGATTAACCAGGTAGTTACACTGGCTATATTAACGTCGCACTAAAGGGGCTTTAGCACCGAAGGTGCGTATTATTATAACGTCGCACCTTCGGTGCGTATTATTATAGCCAGTGTAACTACCTGGTTGATAGGTTTCAAAATCTTGAACCGTCCAAACTAAAGTTTGGACTCCTGAGCCAAGTTATTATTACCCGTCAAAACCAAGTTGACAGGGTACTAGCGAGAAGGTGGGCAATAAAAGGACTTTGCCCACCCTACAAAAAATTCATAATACCTGAAAATTTATGGTTCAGTACTTATACACAAGTTGTGATAGTAAAGAAAAAATGGCGATGGGATCGTCCGGCGGGTGCATTGTTCGGTGGTAACCCTTTTAAAAAGCTTTATTACTAATTGCCAATTAATCTTTTATCAATGACTTTTCAGAGGGAGTTATGTGATAAAATAATTTCGCAATGAGTGCTTGAACGAAAAACCACTTTTATGTTTCGGGAAATCGTCCAGAATGAACGAAACAACTTTTCGTTCAGGCACTAATTAACTTGACATGGCATCGATCCCAAGTTTCTTTTCAAACCTTGGTTTCTGATGTAACATTGTTGAATTAATCACATTTCTTGGCACTGGGATCATTGAATAGGATTGATTCAAATCAAGAAATTACATAGGGGCAATCCCTTGTGGTTGCCCTCGCGCAAGCCCTTGAATTTTTAATTTCCCACTCAACGATCCCAGTGCCAATTTTTTTATACTGATATTTAATCATTCTATAGATGTTCAGATAAATAGTTTCACGACTTGTGAAGAAAACTGAAAACTGAAAACTTATATTATGATTAATGGAGAAATATCGCCTAATGAAAACCCCAAAACAAGTCACGACAACTTTGCTGGCAACGAGTTTGGTGGCTGTGACAATCGCCGGTTGTGACGACGACGATGATGTGAGTCAATGTGACTCGACGCTGTGCAACCCGGTTCACTCTTATTCTTTAAAGAGGGTGTTTGAAGTTGAAGGCCGTCAAGGCGTTGCTACTGACGGGACATTTTATTACATCAGCGGCAGCAAAGTGCTGTATAAACATGATAAGGATGGCAATTTGCTGCTGAAAAATGAGACTCCCTTTGCCAGTTTTGCCAAGCCGGCTAATCACATCGGTGATATTGATGTGTATGGCGGTGAACTCTTTGCGGGCTGTGAAACTTTTGCCGATGGGCGCGGCACCGATATTCAAATCGCCATTTACGATGCCAATACCCTAGAATACAAACGCTCAATGGACTGGGATCCAGATTCTGGGCAAGTGGAAGTGTCTGGCTTGACGGTGGATACCGATCAAAAAACGGTTTGGATGACTGACTGGGTTAATGGCAGTTATATCTACAAGTATGACTTGGCAACTGACAAGTATGTTAGCAAGCTGCATTTGCAGCCAGTGCCTCAATACCAGCAAGGCATTTTCTATTGGGACGGCTATCTCTATATCACCGCAGATGATGGTGATGCGGAAGTTGATGAGCATGATCATCTTTATCGTGTCAAAGTCGATTCCACAGCCACCGCCGCGCAGGTGGCACTTGAGAAGACTTTTACCGAGTTTCAACGCACTGGCGAAATCGAAGGATTAACGGTTGATCCGACAACTGGCGAATTTCTGGTTCATTTTAACCGAGGAACGCGGGTGATTCTTGGAACGCCACAAGGCTTCTATCCCGGTTATGATCGTGAAATTCACGAAGTTTATGTTTACGAGATGTCAAAGAATTAGTAATTTTACGGATACTATCCCAAAAATGGATAGCATCCGTTTGAATAATTTGAACAATTTTACGGATACTATCCCGAAAAGGGATAGCATCCGTTTGACGAATTTTACGGATACTATCCCGAAAAGGGATAGCATCCGTTTGAACACCAAATGGAGAAAAAGGTGAAATATTACAGTATTGATTTTGGCAATTCCAATACTAACATCGCCGTTTTTGAGCCGAATAGTCATTTGGAAGAAAGACAGCCTTTACAGCCTGAATTGTTAGCGAATGATGATATTGGTTTCCATTATTATCCGGGCGCTCGAAAAATTCTTGTGCCCTCGTGCATTGTGCCGGATACGCCTGTCATCGGTGCAAAAGCCAAAAATAATTCAAATGGTGTTTTTAATTTAAAAAACCAATTGAAAAATCATCCTGACGAAAAAGTGATTGAATTGTGCGGGCAATATTTTCGCGCGCTTTTTTCGCGTTTTTCAATCCAGTTTTCCGAAAATGATAAGGTGGTTTTTACCCGGCCTTCTTTTGGCGATAACAATGAAGTTGATAAACAGAAATATATAGACCATTTTAGGGCAGCCCTTGAAAAAGCGATAACGGATTTTTCCGATTTGGATCAGAAAGGGGTTTTCCATTTTTGTGATGAAGCACTGGCTGCCGCGGTGGGATACCGAGTTTTTCAGAGTGAAAAAGGCTACCAAAAAGATGTGTTATGCTTGGATATCGGCAGCTTTTCAGCCGATGTGACTTATTTTCAGACAACGGATTTTTATAGTATTCAGGCAAACGAACCGCTGACGGTACAGCACAATAACAGACTGCTCGCCGGCAGCAAGATCAATGAATGGATGAGCGCGTATGCTGAACAACAAGGCGTAAAATCCGCGTTGGGTGATTGTGAAACCTTGAAAATTTCATTAACCACTGAAGGACATTTATTTGAGGCGGATAAGGATTTATCCAAAATCATCAATCAAGAAGTTTTAAATGAGATTCTGAACAACCATCAATTTTATGAGCAATTAGCACAACTGTGTGCGTCGGTTTTACCTCAATTCAACCCTGATGAAAATTATCTCAATAGCCTTTATTTTCTGTTTACCGGTGGCAGTTCCCAACTGCCTTATTTTGCCGAGTCATTATTTAGAAAACTCTGGCAGACGCTATTTGACACGGAGATAAACAAGATACCGGTTTCTTTAAGTCGAAAATTAAGACATGCCAGTTATAAACCCTTTGAAGCCTGTGTGACTGGTGCTATCTGGTGGCTTTGGTTAAAATGTGAAGACCAACGCTTTATCCCCACCTCAGATATGGATTATGCCATCAGACTGTTTGAAAGACAGCCCTCTAAACAATTACAGGAAAAGCTGCTGATATTTTTACGACGTGGGGAAGATATCACCCATGGTATTAACAGAAAATACCAACTGTTCCCTGCCCATCCACAACACCAAGATCATTATCGTATTGAAATCGTCAGATTGGATGAGGGTACAAATAAACAATATGTGGGTTTTATCAAAGGTGCGTTAAATGAAAAGGGGGAAATCCGCTTGAATTTATCCATTGATAAAGGGGGGGAATTAACCGCCCAAGTTGAAAATATTGCAACTGAATTATTTTATATATAAGGTAACTACCCAAATAATAATATACCAGGGACCCCAGGTTTCACCTAGGGCTATTCACATCCAACAACTGAAGGGTATCTATCGCCATTTTTTCCCTAGGTTTCACCTAGGGCTATTCACATTCAACAACTGAAGGGTATCTATCGCCATTTTTTCCCTAGGTTTCACCTAGTACCTTGTCAACTTGGTTTTGACGGGTAAAATACTTGGCTCAGGAGTCCAAACTTTAGTTTGGAAGGTCCAAGATAAATCTTGGACTCCTGCTACCCGTCAATAAAACATTGACAGAGTACTAGGGCATGGTGAGAAATCCGATTTTGGGGAAGGAAAAAATCTTGTATTTCATGCAATCAGTTCCAGGGGCGTTGCCCCTGGCTATATTAATTTCGCACCGAAGGGGCTTTAAAACCTTTAAAATTTATATTAATATTTTTGACCTATTTTTGTATTTCATGCAATCAGTAAACACTATAATATCTGTTAAAAGTGCTGAGGACATCGCTGTCAATCAGAAATGGCGACAGATACTATCCCTTTGGGTACGAAACCGTAAAGCGTTTGGCAAACGCTTTACGGTTTTTGTCTATCAAACCCAAGCATTATCGATGTCAACCCATTGTTCATTGCTATTGGAAAAATGTTTAAATTAAAAAGAACTTTTTCTGTTATCATGATTCATTACCCATTCTATCCATTAGACATTATACCGATTTAATGTGAGCTCAATCAAAACCCTAGGTTTCACCTTTTCAGCCTATTCACGTTCAACCCCGAAAGGGTTGATATGTGAAAAATACCCTTAATAAAGCATTGAAAATAGGAACAACCCCGTAGGGGTTGAATTTGAATTCGAGGCTAAAGTTTTTCTCCGAAAAACTTTAGCCTCGAATAGGCTTTCAGCCAAAAGTTTTTCTCAGAAAAACTTTTGGCTGAAAAGGTGAAACCTAGGGTAAGCTTGAGATTAAATCGATATAATGTCTATTAAACGTGTAAATGAAGGACTCATCAGTAAGAAAACATTGACCATGAAAGAAGTCATTAATATCCACCATTATTATAACAATGATGATGAACCGTCCAACACTGAACAACCACTCAACAGCGAGGCGGATAATCGTATTGAGGGTTTGTTTCAGGAAATCAGTGCCTATCAAATCAACGACGAGTTGGTTCAGAGGCTGTATTCTCAATTACAGAATGACGATGGTCAATTAACTGCTCAGAAAATGGGCGATTTAAAAGTTCGCTATAGCCATTTTTTTGATAAAATTTTTGTGCACATAGGGACATTACCCCCTGCTGAGTTAACGGCTCAATTTGACCAAAATCTGTTTTTAATCGAAAAATTGGGTGTCAAAGATGATCGGGCCGTTTTAGCCCTGTTCCATCAAATCACCGGGTTAGAGGACTCTTCTGAAAATCGCGCATTCTTGGATGAGATCAAGGATGAAACCAAAGAGGATGAGATTTATAGCATCCTAGCAGATTATCGCGCCAATTGTGAGGCAAAAAAGGTCAATCCAGAACGGCATTTCAAGCGAAAAGCAATGCCAGTGCTTATCAAGTTGGTTCAGGACACACGCGCGTTGGCTACTATTGGTTATCGCTGCATCGAGCAATATGAAGACGATGTGGTGATTAGGAAAGCGGCTATAACTGTGTTGGAAGAATATGGTTGTACACTCTCTACCGAGTTTAGGGCCGAAAACCCGTCAATCATCCATAGCCTGTTGAAAAGGACTTTGGCAGATAGTAATGCCGCTATACGTGCGTTAGGCATTGGTGCGATGAATGCCATCTCTCAACATGTCGGCCATGAAGTCATGAACATGCTGAGAAAACAACAGATGACCAGAGAAGAGGAACGCATCCGTTTACAACTGTTAGATGATTTGGAAAACAACACGCTGCCGGTTGTTCTGAAAATCGCGGTGGACGCATTTTGCAGCTGTCTGTTTGATGCCGCTGATAAAAATCGCGATAACGCGATAGAAAAACTGTTTTCACTCACCAATTGGGAACTCATTATCAAATATTTGCCAGAAGCGGATATTGATAACTTATTCCTTAACCTGTTAAAATTTTTTAAGCTGAAAAATAATCAAGCGGTGAAAAAGCTGTTTTGGAGCAAGATACAAGCGGAGGAATTTAGTTTCGTTAAATTATGCCGACAGGATATCAAGGCAGAATTTTGCCAGCGGTATAAGCATGAACTCAAACCGCAAGGTAAGAGTCTGCTTGATTTAGACGAAATCATCTCGGTCCTTCAAAGAAATGCCAAGCGTCTTATAGAAGCGCTGCAACAGGAAATACGAAGCGAAAACGGCTATTACAGCGAGGCTATTGAGGCTGTTAACGCAATCACGAAAATTGCTGGCAGGGAGGACAGTTCCGTCAGAAAATTTCTGATTGACATTGTTAAGCATTTTGAATTTCAGGGGCAAACGTTTGGTTTCGTTCCAAAAGACTTACCGTGCAAAGGACGTGAAAAATGTCCACTACACTTAAGAAGTATGGCTGGTGAGAAACAAGCCGGCGATAAGACGGACGACATACCTTTGAATTCCTTTTACTATCGTTATAGGAAGAACAATCACTACTACTACAAAACGCTTTATCCAGAGTGTGAAAATGTCGTTTTAAATATGGTTTTAGATGAGGTTGTCTATGCTCAACGATGCCCTATAGGGAATCTCGCTCAGCGTGGGCAATTCAAGAAACTAAAGATGAGCGCTGAATTTCTGATTGATGCTGATCGTTTTTTGAAGTCAGTTAATAATAAACCGGCCTTAAGTGCAACTGTGATAAAAAGTATCCGCAGTGACTTAAAAAAGACTATCAATCAGACAATAACCCATTCGGATTGGAACCGTTATCTTGATTTTGACGACGATATCGTTAGAACTGTCTTTCGCTCTGTCTACCTGAAACAACCGACTGATGAAGACATAGACAGACTATTGCTCCAGCTCGTGCCGGAGAGAGAATTAATCACAGCACTCTTTGACACCATGAAACTTCTCTCTGTCGGGGATGTGGCAACACAGGCATTTCTGTTTGAACTCTTGGGAACCGACAAGCGTGATTTTCACTGGCATGAAAACACCCGGATTAAAATAATTGACACTATCGCGGCAATAACGCGAGGTGAACCTTTGCCCAAATATAAAAACCAGCAGGCTATCTATGTTTTATCTCTGATACAAGCCCGCCCTGATGAAACAAAGAGGGTAAAGGAAGCGGTGATAAAAGCGCGGGAAAAAATCAATAACCGTCATGAAGAAACCGGTGGCGAGATGATGCTGGCACCCGAACAACCGGCTGGCGTTGTTTTACGGTCTGAATCGCCACAACACCAAGCACAACCAATCCCAGAAATACAACGAATTTCAGAAATCAACGAATTAAAGGCAAAGATGCTTAGTGTACATCCCGAAACGTATTCCAATGCCTGAATCCGAATTCATAAAGGTGATGGAGTCCAAACTTTAGTTTGGGCAGGCGAGCCAAACTAAAGTTTGGACTCCTAAAATATCACTCTCGTTTTTAGTTATTTTACGGATGCTATCCCGCTCGATGGGATAGTATCCGTTTCTCGTTTAGAAAAAATGACAATCCATTTATCGCTTCGATAGCGATATATCATCATTGCAGCTAACGTTACCATGTAGGCAAAAGCGCCAAGCCAAGCACCTACCAAACCCGGTTCTACGAGTCGTGATAATAAGGCAGCGGCTGGAAACATGACTCCCACCGCACAACCCAGCAGTAACAGGGTTGGCACTAATGTATCTCCAGCACCGCCCAATGCTGAGCGTAGAATCATGCCCATACCATCAAATATTTGGAATAACGCCATGACTTTGAACACAAGTCCGGCTTGATAGATCACCGCTTCGTCCGCGCTGAACCAACCGGCAATGGATTCGCCAAAAAACCAGAATGGTATGCCCAATATACCCATGTATGTTAACCCCATTTTTAAGGTACGGGCGATCGCGACTCGTGCCAAGTCCAAGCGCCCGGCACCCAAAAATCGAGCCATATAGCTTGCCGCAACAGTGCCCACTGCCGCGCCCGGCAAAAACAGCAAATGAATGACCTGTATACCAATGTTGTTGGCAGCGAGAGCCACTTCTCCGAGCCGTCCCACAATTAAAAACAACCCCACCCATGTCAATACTTCAATGCAATCACCAATGCCTTTAGGCAAACCAATGCGTAAGATATTTTTGAGCAAGCCGATATCCAGTGGCGTGAAGATGCGTAACTTGAAATCGGTACGTGTGGTGCTCACAAAAGAAATGATGATGATCGTTAGGGCACCTAATGCTTGAGCCAACACGGTTGCCAAGGCACTGCCAGCCACACCCAGCGCGGGCATGCCGAGTTTGCCAAAAATCAATCCGTAATCCAACACGACATTCATGAATAAGATACCTATTGCTACCAACATCGGCAATCGTGAATTGCCTAATGATTGATAAAAGCTGCTGTATACCATCAACAACAGGGAGAAAACGACATCCCACATCCGTATTTTCAGGTAAATCCAAGCGTAGCCATCCACGACAGCATCAAGCCTTGCTATCGCTGAAAATAGCGGCCAGCTTTGGATAAATAAACCGAGCAGTGGTAACCCCAACAAGGCTAACCACTGATAATGGGCTAAAATGACACCGATGTTGTGATATTCTTTGGCACCGAATGCTCTGGCAATAAAGGCAATCGAATTGTGTAATACACCTGCCAGTAACACCAGCCCAATGAAGTACACACTGGCTGCTAAAGGCACGGCGGCCAGTTGGGCAGTGCCAAGTTGCCCAATAAAAAAGGTATCGATTAATGTGTTGAGTGCCGTTGTTATTAACCCAAGTATAAGAGGGATGGCAAAACGTAGAATGTTTCCGTAACTGGGCGGACTGATTGTTGTCATTTTTTGGTGAACTTTTATAGAATGAACATTCATTAAGCTTGTATTAACAGGAGTACCAGGCTAACCTAACAACTACAGGGATTGTATATAAGAAAGGATTTAATCGATACCGATTTCATGCGAATATTGTACGAAGAAACTGCAATTATTAACAGGAGTACCAATCGAACCTAACAACTACAGGGATTGTATATAAGAAAGGATTTAATCGATACCGATTTCATGCGAACCTGGTACGAAGAAACGGCAATATGATATTAACAGGAGTACCAATCGAACCTAACAACTACAGGGATTGTATATAAGAAAGGATTTAATCGATACGGATTTCATGCGAACCTGGTACGAAGAAACGGCAATATGATATTAACAGTAGTACAAGGCGAACCTTGTACAAAATCTGGCGTTATTTTTATATTAACAGGAGTACAAGGCGAACCTTGTACAAAATCTGGCGTTATTTTTATATTAACAGGAGTACAAGGCGAACCTTGTACAAAATCTGGCGTTATTTTCATAATTTTAGAATGGACCGAATAAATCAAAACATGTAATGAGCAAGATGATGTTGAACATCAAAAAGGTTTAATTCTGAAAATAAATTCTAAAATCATGAAAATCCTGATTCTGACAGGTGGGAAATAAATTCCCACCTTTTGAATCACTTGCCTCATGGCGCATTTTTATTTTCCTGCTTTTCCCTAGGTGGAACCTAGGGCTATTCACATTTTCAGGCAAAAGTTTTGGCACGCAAAAGTACAGCAAAGCTAAACATTTGCCTGAAAGGCAAAAGTTTCGCTCAAAGTACTTTAGCCTGAAAATATGAATAGCCACAGATGGAACCTGTGGTAAAATATAACAACCGCCGTACACAAAATATCTGCTTCACGCAACACTTGGTAGGTAAATGTCATGCTGGCTTTACCAAGCCAATCACCGCGCGGCTTCTCGTACAAGGTTCGCCTTGTACTCCTGAACACACAGCCTTCTCGTACAAGGTTCGCATATTATATTGCTGTTTTAATTGCGTTTGGAACGAAGAAAAATTCACTTCCCCCTTGACTGGGTTTAGTGCCCTTTAGGGTTTAGTACTTCGTACCCCCGCTTTTACACAACTGCTTTAGCTATTGGCGGAAGTTATTTATTTGCTGATCCTTTGCTCAAATCCCAATTCACGCAACCATTCAGTGCGGGCACGTTCCATAAATTTTTTAACTTCACGGATAGCATCCCATCGAGCGGGATACTATCCGTTATGGCTTTAGACCAAACCACCGGCATCGGTATCTTCATAGTAAACGCGAATCGGCCAAACAAATTCATTCATGATCAAACCGTTGTCATTTTCCATTATCAAACAAATCCGTTGCACCTTTCGGCGTGATGCCAAAATGTTGCCACGCGATACGTGTTACCACACGCCCTCTTGGTGTCCGCATCAAAAAGCCCTGTTGTAGCAAAAACGGTTCGATGACATCTTCTATTGTGCCACGTTCCTCACCAACGACAGCCGCTAAATTTTCTACCCCAACGGGGCCGCCGTCAAATTTCTCCATGATAGCCAGCAATAATTTTCGGTCCATCACATCCAAACCATAAGTATCAACATTCAGTAAATCCAAGGCTTTTTGTGCGACTTCTTGATTAATTTGTCCATTAGCACGGACTTGGGCATAATCACGCACTCGTCGTAGCAAACGGTTAGCAATCCGTGGTGTTCCCCGCGAGCGGCGCGCCAATTCCATTGCCCCGTCAGTATCAATTGGCATATTCAAAATACCAGCCGAGCGAGTAATAATAGTCGCTAAATCTTGACTATCATAAAACTCTAATCGCTGCGTAATGCCAAAACGATCCCGCAAAGGCGAAGTCAGCAAACCAGCACGGGTAGTCGCCCCTACCAGCGTAAAGGGCGGTAAATCCAATTTGATGGACCGAGCCGCAGGGCCTTCCCCTATCATAATATCTAGCTGAAAATCCTCCATCGCCGGATACAGAATTTCCTCAACAACCGGGCTTAAGCGATGAATTTCATCAATAAATAGGACATCACGCGCTTCTAAATTGGTTAACAATGCGGCTAAATCACCGCGACGCTCCAAAACCGGCCCCGACGTTTGGCGGAGGTTGACTTCCATTTCGTTGGCTATGATGTGAGATAAAGTCGTCTTACCGAGGCCTGGCGGCCCAAAAATCAACACATGATCAAGTGCCTCCCCCCGCAATTTTGCAGCCGGGATAAAAATTTCCATTTGCTCACGGACCTGCGGTTGCCCGGTATAATCGGCCAAGCGTCGCGGCCGAATGGCTTTATCAATGGCGCGATCTTCAGCACTCCCGACGGGGCTAATTAAACGATCAGTTTCAATGGTCACAGTAATGGTGGTTGGCTTTTAATTTGTGTAGGAGTACAAACTTTAGTTTGTACGGCCCAAGCTAAAGCTTGGACTCCGCCAAAAATATGAAATATGAGCTTACTGGCTCTGGTGGATTGTACCCTTTATTTCCAAGCGGTTTTTTTTACCATCTCCTACCACAACAACCCTGATTAACCAAGGTCTGGCACGCACTCACGTCCCCATTGACGCACCGCCTCGTCATTTTCCGCTCCGTGCCCGCAAACAGAGCGCACGCGCCTGCCTTTTGGCCGGTTTTAACGAAAAGTCCGGTCACGTTCTGTTGTACCAAGTGCTTTCTGTTCTGTTTTGTTCTCATTTGTTTCCTCCGTTTTGGGGCCTTTTTCTTGCCCGATTGCTAGTAATCAATTGAACGTCTGTGTTGTGCGGTTTGTTCCCCGCCTTTTTATTTTATATATGATAATTATCTGTTTGAGTAAATACAAGCGAAACGTTGCTTTTCTTCAAGGTTTTCTTTGCCAAGCGTCGCGGATGAATGGCTTTATCAATGGCGCGGTATTCAGCAAACCTGATGGGGCTAGTTAAAATCACCAGTTTCAATCAGTCACAGCAACGGTCGTTGGCTTTTAATTACTAATTGTCATTGTGAATTATGAATGACAATTTGCTGGCCTTATGACTAATGCAGGCTGACTCCAATCTCCAGACCAGTCAATTGGGGATTGGAAATTAGGAATTATCCATTCAGAGTCAACCGTTTATTGACTATGCCCCCGAAACCCATAAAGAGCGCATTTTATTTGGGCACCGTGGCAATGAAACTGCAAAACCCGTCTGCCGCCCATGGGCGCTGTGGCAATAAAACGTTGGAGTGGGGGTGCAAACCCCGCTGTGACTAAAATTTCTGATAACCGAGTTGAAATTTTGTAGCAATTATATTAATATGCCCCGTCCCCAGTCGCATTTAGAGTCAAATGTCACGCTATCGTTTTAAAGAAAAAGCAATAAAATAAATGACTTATAAGAATTGGCTCCCAACCTTAAGCCAGACAAATACCGGGTGGATACGCATAAGTTATATCCAACCTACACTAAACCATTTATTTTAGGTGGGTAACCGGAATAACTTGTTTATACTTGATGTTCAAGTTTTTGATGTTATTTGGCTTAAAGCAATTTTTGAGTGTTTAGATGTGCAAATCATTGGTTTTTAGGCACTAAAATAATATTTATTTTGAAATCAACGGCTTACAAAAAACTTGATCATCGAGTTATACTTTGATTTTGCAAATCTTGGGCCGAAATTGATGACAAGCAACACTTGTTACGTGCTAAAAAGCGAATATACCCGGCCATTTTCAAAATAGAACCCGTCAGGGGGAAGGAGTAAAGTATGACAATTTGCGTCTCATGTGGTAGTACCAACCTTGAGTTTGCAGGTAAATACCTGCACTACGGAGAAAAATTTAGAGAATTTTTTCCCGACCTTGCCATCTTGAGTTGTAAGCAGTGTAGCTTGCTACAGGTTGACCATTCGAGTGTTGATGAGCAGAAACTGACGGATTATTACCGACACTTTTACAGAAAGGAAATAGACTTTGTCACTCTCTCGAAATCTCATCATGCGCTTTGGAATGAACGAGGTCGCGCGCTTGCTCGTCTTGCAGCACAACACATAAAACCCGTGAAAGTGAGCAAGATATTTGAGGTTGGAGCAGGTTACGGATACAACCTTATGGCGTTTCAAAAACAGTTTGAAAATGCTCAGTTATTCACGGACGAATTAGCAAGCAATTTGCCACCGCAATCTGTGACGCAAGCAAACCTTGAAGACGGGCCTTATGACATTATAATAATGTCACACGTACTTGAACATTTGATGTATCCAAAGGAGTTTGTCTTGCGAGTGGCTAGAAATCTGCGGCAAGGTGGTTTATTAGTCATAGAGGTGCCTAACGAAGGGAATGGACAATTCGTGTACCAAGAGAAAAATGGTATACCGTTTCATACCGGGCATTTGACATTTTTCAGTGAAAAAGTGCTTCGTTTATTCTTTCACAATAATTTTAAGGAACTATGCATTAAACAGTTCGGTACCGCAGGCCCAACTATAGCGACAATGGCGAAAGTCAAGATGTTAAAGCGTATATCTCGTCGCTTATTAGGAATCTTTCCACCACTATTGCGTGGTGCAGAGCGATTATTTGAGTCAGTAATCGAACGTAAAATTGTCGCGGCACTCAATTTTTCAAATGATACTAACACGTTCAACAAAATATACTTGCGTATCGTGCTTACTCGGGAAGATGAAAGTTAAAATTGTTTGCCACTTTGAAATGATTTTGACCAAGAGTGTGTTTTAAAAGTCCCAAAATGGGACACAATGACTGATTGGTACGTTTTCATCTGCTTCTGCTTTGATGCGGATGTTTTGGAGATGAAATCGCATCAAAGCTAACGGAGACTGGATTTACGAACCAGAAACTGATTGAGTTGAGACGCATCTCGCACTAATCACTGCCAAAAAGCCAACCACTTAATCTACTGCTCTTAAAAATGTTGGATGAGTCAAGCCTTTAGGCGGTTTTCCCGCTAAAGTTTCGACTCATCCCTTGTTCTTGAAGTCTATGCTGCCGGTTTCCGCGCCATAAAAACCTTTGGAATTTTTATGGACATCTATAATTTCGCATATAAATCATGTTCATCCGCTCCCATCATCGTTACTTCAACAAAGTCCCCCGGCTCTAAATCTAATTCATCTTCGGTTTCAATCACAACCACGCCATCTATCTCCGGTGCTTCGGCCGCACTTCTGGCATAAACAACTTCGGGCGTAACTTCGTCTACCAGTACCGTTTCTATTTGTCCCACTCGTTCTTGAAGTTTTTCGGCACTGATGGCACTTTGCGTTGCCATAAAATGCGCTAAACGTTCAGCCTTGATTTCCTCTGGCACCGCCCCAGACAACGCATTAGCCGCGGCACCTTCTACCGGAGAGTAAGCAAACGCGCCGACGCGATCCAAGCGCGCCTGTTGGATAAAATCCAATAACAGGTCAAAATCTTGCGCCGTTTCACCGGGGAAACCAACAATAAAGGTACTACGCAAAGTAATATCGGGACAAAGTGTTCGCCAGTGGGCAATACGGCGTAACATATTTTCACTATCAGCGGGGCGGCGCATTGCGTTGAGAATTGACTGGCTCCCATGTTGCAACGGCACATCCAGATAGGGTAGCACTAAACCTTCGGCCATCAATTCAACCAATTGATCAACGTGTGGATAAGGATAAACATAATGCAGCCGTACCCACGCGCCCAAATTTCCCAGACTGCGAGCCAGTTCAACAATGCGCGTTTTGAGCGGACGGCCTTGCCAAAAACCGAGGCTATATTGCGTATCGACTCCGTAAGCGGCCGTGTCCTGAGAAACGATTAACAATTCTCGCACACCCGCTTCCACTAAACGCTCAGCCTCGTCTAATACTTCACCCACCGGGCGACTGACTAAGCGTCCTCGCAAAGTGGGGATAATACAAAAACGACATTTCTGGTTACACCCTTCGGCAATTTTAAGATAAGCATAATGACGTGGGGTGAGTTTGATGCCACCAGGAGGCACTAAATCAAAGTAAGGATCATGTTGCGGTGGCAGTTCGGCATGAATCGCGGCCATCACTTCGTCCAACGCATTTGGGCCGGTGACCGCTAATACTGCGGGATAAGTTTTTTGAATCACATCGCCACGCGCCCCCAAGCAGCCAGTCACAATGACTTTACCATTTTCTGTTAAGGCCTCGCCAATGGCATCCAGGGATTCTGCCACGGCGTCATCAATAAAACCACAGGTATTTACCACCACGAGGTGAGCGTCTTCATAATGAGGTGTTATAAAATAACCCTCAGCACGTAGCTGGGTGAGAATACGCTCCGAATCCACCGTGGCTTTAGGGCAACCAAGAGAAATGAAACCTATTTTGGGCATGGTATGAGTCATAACAATAACAACTACAAGGATTGTATATAATAAAGGATTTTTGGGTGGGTATTATTGATCGGGTATGCATCTGTTGCCGCGATAGTTGGTAGCTGGGGTGGTGCCCCAATGGGTAGTGCTGGCCTTTGTACGAAAAAATCAGGAGTACAAGGCGCACCTTGTACCATTCAACGTGAGAACGATAAAACTCTATTTGGACTTGAGCGGTAAAAATCTCGCTCTGACTTTTTTTTCGTCAATGATAACGATTGCGCCCTGTTCAAGTACGGTTTCAAATTGCTTTAATGTTTCAAGCACAAGCTATTGCAAATGATGCGGTGTCATGTTTTGGGTACGCACTTGTCGTACGCTGGGTGATGTCGCTTGAGTCAATGCCAGCAACGTGCCAAAATCAAGATCGTGGGTAAAAACCACGTAACCATGTTCTTTAGCCCATTGCATGATTTCGCTATCAGGTGCATTCGATGCACCGACAGTTTGCCAATGAAATGCCAATATGCCATCTTTTGCTAATACCTCACACCAATCAGGTGAGAGATTCATGTCAATGATAATATTCATGCCGCTGCTAAGGAAACTTCAAATTCGGTTGTACGCCATGCGGCATAAGCCAATGCTTCGTGAATATCTTCAGGTTCTAAATAAGGATACAGCTTGATAATCTCATCATTTGAATAACCTGATGCCACCAACCCAACCACCATGCTTGCTGTGACACGCATACCACGAATACAAGCTTTGCCGCCCATCACCGCCGGGTTTAATGTAATACGAGAAAGATTTTCCATCGTTTTTTCCTTTCTGGTTCTCACGCACCTAAGCGTAATCTACTTAGCACCTATCAGTTCAGTTGAGTACAACGAATTGACGAAATAAGCGAATTATGAAACCGGCTATATCGAAGCGCCAGCGTTGATTCCAGCATCCCCCCTTAACACCTATCCGTTTGTAAAAAAGGCTATTTTTCAACACAGAGAACGCAGAGTACCACAGAGCACCACAGAGTATAAGTCTAGGATTTTTATCTATTATTATACAAAACACTGTGTCACGTTGTGTTTTTCTTGCCATCGAATTTGAAAACGGATAGGTGATAAGAGCATCCCCAATTCGTTTTTTTCGCAAATTCGTTGTACTTACTTATTCTTCTCATGCGCACCTTGTACCCAAGTCTTCGTGCAAGGTTCGCCTGAAACGACTAAGCAACTTTAGTCTCAGCCTCTTTAGTTCCAAAAGCCCCTTTCAGTGAAGACAAAATTTCTCGACGGATGTCTTTAAAGCGGGGTTTCTCATCCTCTAAAAAGGGTAAAGGCCGACAAGCTTGGATGGTATGTAAACCCACACGGGCCGTCATGAAACCACTACCTAATCCTTGTGCGGCTTGGGCCGACATCACTGATAGCATAGAGCCACCCAAAATTTCTGCGACACCGCCGGCAACCATTTCGCTGACATCAGCATAAATCAAGTTT
>Ga0164315_10000635_pt1 | contig 24922 bp, 66 predicted proteins | sample GuaBasSedimGuay6_FD_113737 | JGI IMG/M metagenome (GOLD analysis project Ga0164315, IMG submission 113737) | Subseafloor sediment microbial communities from Guaymas Basin, Gulf of California, Mexico - Guay6, Core 4569-2, 0-3 cm | ecosystem: Environmental > Aquatic > Marine > Hydrothermal vents... | reverse complement strand
ATATTAATTCTTGAATCTGGATCAAACCAAATACAAACTGGAATAACCACACTCACTAACATACAACACGTAACGATTCCACATATAATGCCCATCAATTAGTCCCTCCAAGATTATGTACAATTGTATTCAATTTAACAATATCATCTCGAAGGGATTCATTATCAATATTTAACTGATCATTAACTAATTGAATAGCCGATATAGTCTCACAATTTGTATTGACTTGTTCAACTAGTATTTGTAATACCAATCTAATATCACCCTTGTAGTCATCCGGAAAATCCGGATCAATTTGTTCTACAATGGTTTTAATTTCGTCTCCTATCATTATATTTCCTATTCTAATAATTTTCTTATTTTTGAACGGCGAAACCTAATTTTTAAGGTTCGTCAATCAAGCCATTTCTAACTTTAGTTTATAATACCGATCTAGTATCATATCTGGATGTACTTCAAAATGCCATCGTTCATGATTTAAATCATCTTTATCTGTAGATATGCGTATGTGTTCTAAATCTAAAGATAATAAGATTTCAAAATGCGTAGTATCTAGTTTAGATAATTTAGCATGTTCATGTTGAACCCAAACTTCAATCATTGCACCACCAAACACAGTAGTGTATTGTTTAATTCTACTTAATCTTCTAGTTCGAAGATCTAAGTTTTGTTTATGATGCAGATATTCTGCAATAATATGTGTTTCTAATAATGCATATGTTAAAGCAATCCAATCTGATTGTGTTCCTTGAAGCATTGTTTTGTGCAATTTTATGTTCATAAATTCCTCCTTAAATAATATATCTATATGAAAGAAGAAAAAATAAGATGATCTATTGACTCCGAAGAATCAATAGATGGTATCTTAAGGCATCAGGAAAAATCCTTTTGCCTTGTTTTGGGAATGTGGTAGATCAATTATTGATTTTAGTCCATATATCGATTGACTCACATTCACAATCTTACATGTATCGTGAATTGGAATTTGGTTCTTTCCTGGACATAACCAGGAAATGTCAACTTCTTGACCGAGAGTAAATTTCTCGACTCCAGAAGCTATTTGGTATCCTCTGGCCGACATATTAATGATGTAAACTTCTGAATCACCAACAACCGCAATAATTTCGGTATCGATCCGAAATTGGCATCTTACTGTCAAGTTAATCCTTGCACAATTACCACATTTACATGTGATAGTTGCAGTCTTGTGTTTCGGTTGAATCCCTTCAAATTTCTTCAGGATTCCACATTTGCTACATATAAATGTAAAGCTACCACCTACCACGTAATATTCCATATTGTCCTCCTAGACATATAGATTATATAGTATCTTGTAATACTATAATAATAATATCTATATGTAAATTGCGAAATATATCATGGCATCAACCAGAAACCTTTATTCTTTTGTTGTACTCCAAAATCTTCTGGATTAATTACAGCTACACCATATTTATTATTGTTTAATGTAGCTTTAATTTCAACATCATCTTTAATAATCGATTTCTTTTTATCATCAAGCTGAAATTCAATATGCATTATATCACAAACGCATAGAGCTTTTGGTGGATCGTCAATCAATGAAAAGCGGTAACCATATAAAGACATATCTATGATATTAATTCTTCCAGTCCAATTGTCGATCGTCAATAATGCATCTATGTTTGTTTGCTTTCTGAATTGACCTCGGTAATTTAAAGGTACAATGCTTAAATATCCACATCCACATTTAAGTTTTACTCTAGCTAATTTTTTAGTGAATTTAACCTGTCGTACTCGACCACATCCAGAACACTGATGTGTAAATTCACTATTGATAACTGTGAGGGTTTTCTCCATACTATACCTTTCTGTCAACGCGTCCGACTTGTCCATCTTGCAAACGAACTTTAATTCCTCGGGTGTGCTTGGGTTTACTCGTCAATAGACGATCTACAATTCCTCGAGTAAGTGTTCCAGTTCGTTGGTCTTTTTTCAATATGATTTCAACTTCATCGCCTGGCTTAAGATCTTTTCTCAATGCTACAGCCAGTTTAACCATATCATCAATCGTAGCATATCTAACTGTACTTGGTTTCATGAGTCATCCATGTTCTATTTCAATAAAAGATGGTGCATTGGTATTATTTAATTTATCAACTTTATCTTTAACACTCACCATATTGAAATTACTTTTATTATTTTCTTTAGGTACACAATGCCCACACTTCATAGCGAATGGTGCATTACCACAACCACACACTGGACATTGCCATCCAGTATTTGAATGTTGTATTTGAGTATCAGGCATATCAGTGTACCTCCGCTTCTGGATTAGCTCCATATCGTTCAATTAACGTTTGTAAATCTTCCAATTTCATAGTCTCAACAAATTGATTCGTTTGTAATAGTAATACTGGTTGTTTAATATCTAACATCCTAAGAGTTCTCATTATTCGGTTTGCATCATCTTGAGTCATATCTGCTCGGAAAATAACAATATCGCTATCTGAAATATTTAACTTATGTATTTCTAATTCAGTATCACCAATCATACATTTTTCTACCATTTCCATATCATTCACCAGCAAAGTATTTCTTATATATTAGTTCTGGATGTTTTGTATTTAAATGACAATCATCTCTAACGAAATGTTCATTTCTCCAACCAAATTGATTTAACATTTGATAATATACATCTAGAAATGGAATATCATATTCTTTACATATCTTCTCAAGCTCATAATTAAACATTTCTGTTATTAATTTGCGAACATGTTTAGGAGCAAAGATGTTATGATTCCATATGTTATCTTCAACACCAGTCGGTATAGCATGCATGATGTATACTTGTTTAAATTTATCCCGATATAAAGTGACAACATCAATATACCTTTTAACAGTAGTTTGTATTAAATCAATTAATGGAGTTCTATTTTCAATATGTTTTCGATAAAAATGCAATCTACAATCAATTTCTCCAAATCCAAAAATAATTTCATCATCTTGTGGTAGTGGATCTAAATAATTATTCAATCCATCAATATCCCGTTGTAATTGATGTGCTGTTTTTGACATCTCATAGATATCACTAGATCGTAACCAAAATTTTGTAAAATATGGTGTATCTCCAAATACATTACAATGACTATCTCCAATTACATGTATCATATTAATTTCCATTTCAATAAAAATATTAGGTGACAGTATCGTTAAATACTGTCACCTAAGTGATTATTAGTTATCTTTTAAAGGTGGATTCATTTGCATAGCAGTTATACACGCATGACCAAGATTCATACATTCGGTTTGAGCAAGTTCTAGACGTTTCTTTACATCTGCATATCGTGACGTATTTTGCTTATCATCAATTTCCATAACATAAAGATCCATCTCACATTCTGCTATTTCAGTCGCAAGTCCAATATCTATCATTAATTATCCTTAACATCAATTGTCATATGTAATTCTTTAATATGTTTTAATTTAAACCATGACATGTGATTGGAATTTTCCATCTTAATGAAATGGACTCCAGGATTCAATCGAGAGTATCCACGGTAATAACCAATTGTTTGGTTATCGATCGATTTACGACGTTGCAAAGTAATCTTTTGATTATAATGAACATCGTGATTATCAAACATTACGGTTTCTTCCATTATGCCTCCACTAATTCTTTTTGTCGATCTGACATATCAGCAATAATGCTGCTTAGGTCGTTAATGCATTCATTTACTTTATCGAAACATTCCTCAGGAAGATTACATCCAAGTTCTAACCAATTTAATGAGTGTTGAATCTTTCTGAGTTTAGGTTTGACTTCTTCGAAATATTCAGAGCTATATTCAGCTACTGCACCTTCTCGAAATCGACAAACCCGATCACCGGTTTCTGGATCTACCCATTTGGTAGTATCTCTACAAAAATTATTTGTTTGATTCCAGTGATCGCATTTGATACAGTCCATAATTACTCCACGTTATTGGGAAGTAGATCGATCATCTCACGCATGGTGAGTATATTTGCAGGATTATTATCAAATGATGTAATGTATAACCCATTTCGACTACTTACATAGTCCTTGGTCTCTTGATCTCTGATCAAGCCAAGGTGTTCCATCGCAACTGCTAACGAACCAGATCGGTAACAGTGAGCATCAGACAATTCTTTTTCATTGATACGCTCGTGTTGGCAATATTCACCAACAATGTGTCGACAGAACTGATTTTTACTAATCATAATTCAACCGCTTTACCAACGGTCTTCTCATGGATCCATTTGAAGATTCTTACGAAAAGAATATTATAAATAAGCTTTCCGAGTCTTCTGAGTGGATCATTAAGTATGGTCCAAAAGGCAGATACCGGCCAGTAAGAAATCCAGAAGATTACTTTACCAGATTGATTGGACAGTTTCATTTTATCTCTATCTGTATGACTGAGATTATTTTTCCAATACTTATCCCATTCACGCTTCATATCTTCGGTAGCGCCTTTCTGTCCATCAATAGTAGCAACATCACCAGCTTTAGGGAGTTTATATTGTTTGCGAAAGTCTACTTTTAAAGCTTCAATTCTTCGTTTGAATCTAGCATTATACATGTAGAATTTTAATACTCCCCAACCGGTTCCAAGTGCAGCATATACAACAACAAGTTGCACAGCATTCATTGGATTAGCTTTTAGATATGTAAATATGTTTATATCTCCAAATAGGTGTATTAAAGCGAGGAATGCACATACTGAACCAAAAGCCCAAGCAGTATCTTCGTCTTCAACCCAATATGTTAATAGTACTAACCATCCAATAGTTAACATCCAAAACCACATACTTCCAAATGCAAAAAATGCCCAAATCATTTACAGTTCTCCTTCGGTTAAATATTCATTACATTTCACAACTAGAGCCATAGATTGTTCTAGTTGCGTTTCATCCATTAATGTTGGACGAAGATTTAGTAAAAATCCTTTTACTTCCATTACAAATTCAGTTGTAGCTTGATTCTCTGCAACAATATGATCACATATAGTGTTAGAGATTTCATCTAAATTTAAACGTTTCATAATTATTATATATTAGTTAGTTGTTCCAAATACACACGACATGTATGATGTGGAGCAATTGATTCACCAACAGCTTGTGAACGAAACCAAGCAATTCGGGTTGGGTCTAATTCAGAAACAAGTTTAATTACACTATCATATTCAACATCTGCTGAAATGTGTTTACCATGAGATATGATTGAACTAGTTATTGAGTTTTTATTAATGGTTTCACCAGTTCCCATCACTCGAAATACAGTCTTCATCCCTCTAAACTTAAATTTAATGCGATCATTGATTTCCATTATATTATCGTATAGGTGGTAGAGGTTCATCTTTAAAATTAGGATTAGTTGTATAATCTAAAGTAAATGTTCGGATTGTAACTATTCGTTCAACTCGACCAGATCCACCACACATATTGCATTTGGAAAACCAGTGGTTTCTCCATACAGCAAGGCAATCTTGATCTCCTTGATCATATGCTCCCATACCTTTACAATCAGGACATACAGTTATCTCAATATTACCAATTTGTCGTTCCATTATGATTCCACGAGCTCAAGTGTTTCAGGATTCGTTAAATGGAACTTATCTTCAAATGTACAATTTTCAAACATCGAAAGACAATCACCAAGAACATTAACTATCATATGTTGTCTATTGTCCGGAGTACGAACGACATCACCAACAGCTGGGACATGATTGGGATTATTTATATACCGTTTAGCTTGAACTGATTCCGCACTTACATTTTCCATTATATCTCCAATTAAGTGTATCGAGGTTTAGTGCATGCCATATGACATTTACCTTTCTCATTGTAATGTAATCCATCTTCCAAAGGCATCTGGGCTTGACACCCATCGCATTGTCGTTTTATTGGATCACTAAATTTGATATTATATAAGTTATCCAAAGCATATTGAATAAAGTGTGCCATGATTATACCATCTTCATCTGTCTTCTCATGGTCTGAAGCTTCAAGCCAATATGCTGCAGCTATCCTCAATCGTTCTTCAGAACAGAAAGTAAAAGGTTTAATGCGATCATTATTTGGCGATGGGTTACTCTTACCAAATATCATTTGTTTAAGATGGTTTCGTATTTTAATTCCACCAGCTGCCATATTATCTACCTCCTACAGAAATACATTTAGCATCAATATTAAAATTACATGCATTGCACTCTCCAGGAGAATGACTATGTGATTTTGCAGCATTGCATGTATGACGATGTTGGCAACTTAACCGTTTATTGCACCATACTTTACCACCGTTAGCAGATGCATGTTGAGTTGCATTTTGAATAGCCTTAAAGTTTTCCATCAATCCTCCGATAACATTTTCATTTTCTTCAATAGAGATTTCAATTCAGATTGCTCTAATGATGGGTAACCATACCCGTCTTTCATTTTGAATGTTACATACATACTTCCGTTTTCACGCTCATGTATTTCTACATCATTATGTTGACCAGCATAGTTTGGTAATGTTAATGTTTGTGCCATTTCAATATGTCTCCGATTAATTATGCTGTTCAACTACCCAACGGTTAGAATCAATAACCACAATATCATCATATTCAACTCTTTCACAAGAATCAACTTCAACATCAAATGGTGGATCCATATCGACAGGATAGACATGCATCGTTTCTTCGTTAGTATTATCAGACCAAATGATCATAATTCTACCATCTTTCAATTTAATATAAGTGTGCATTACAGTATACCTCCAATAAAATTAGACATCTTTGTAATTTTATATCTATATCAAAAGCGTCGAAACAATAAAAACAAAACAACAAAAAAGCTTCGAGCAGTTCAAAATGCCAACATCCGAAGATGCAGACCACCACACATAAAGAACCTAATCTTTCTTGTCTATTAGTTAATATCTATATGTAATATTTTAAAAGAAAGTAAAATAAAAGAGCTTTGGAAGCCCCTTTTGTGACCCTAACTAGGATCGTCAATCAGTTCAGTTATCGGGATCAATACAACCCTGATAACCACCACCTTCATAACCATCATGATGATATGTACGACGATATGGTTTTGGTTTACTTTGTTTTGGTTTTGAAGTATCCCAACCAGTACCACCCATAGCATAATCATGAGAATTTTTAATCTTATTACCTTCTTTAACACCATGTGAAATGATGACAATAGCCAAACCAATGATTGATATCAAAATGATAAACATTATATTTGGTACCCAGATCAATAGTGCGAGTATAACAATTACAATTATAACTGACATGTTTTATCTCCAACTGGAGTTTATATATCCAATATTCACAATGTATCATCACTCATGATGACAATGTATGATATAGTTGCACTTACTGCCGCGATTGCTAATACAGTTAATATTCTCATAATTTATCTCCTTTGTATATAGACACCATTGTCTAAGTAATCATATCTATATATAAAAGAATAAAAAAAATATAATGAAGGTGATAGATTACCGGTCTATCACCTTCTTAAGAGTATCCGGTTACTCTGGCCAGGGAATAAGGAGTATATGAATACTCGATATGTAAATATGCATTACTCTAGGCTATTTATTTTAACTCATCATTTGGCAATGGTATGATGGAGTAAACAATAGTTGGGTAAATACATAGTTATCCCAAAATTAAAACGAAGGACACCGCTATCCAGCCATAGCCCGGGTGTGATCCTTCTAACACATCGTTGATTAATGCTGGTCGCATAAGCTCCTGCACTCATAGAGGCATTTCTTATGAAGCCCGACCATTGAAGGTCACGGGCGGAAGAATGGTCAAAAACTTCCGCAAGTGGGCTCGATGTATATAATTGTTATATCTATATATAAAATTTTAAAAATCATTCATTGTATTGACAACTTTAGATGTGATTGACTTGGGTTTAAACTTTGGAATTGGAGGAGGTGTATCTGAACTTAAAGCTTTCTTTGTTTTAAGTTTAACAACTTGTCCAGCTTTGGAACCAATACGTTTCATTTGATCCCACATTGCACCTTCAATGATTCGGTTTGTATTTACCATTCTGAATCCTTTAATTTACGACCAACACCACCTACACCTTTAACAAATTTTTTAACTGTTGAAGTTGTAACCGGACCACTGGAAACATTGTCCGGAGGAAAAGTCTTCTTTAATTTCTTAGGGAACGTCATTATACCTTTACGTGGTGTTCCATACATATTCTCACGAATGATTCGTTGTACATCCATATTAACTCCTATCATATTCGTCAGCTATTTCAGCAGACTGTTGACATGACCGAAACTCCTCTTCCGGAACTATTGTCCGTTTCGGTTTTTCAGCAAATGTATAATAATCTAACAGCTTTCTGAACTTAGCAAATTTTTGTTGTTTGAGTTCTTCAGGAGCAATCTTTAATATTGGATCATCACAAATGATATCAATTAAAGCGAGAACATCTCCCATTTCCTTTACTAACTTTTGACGATTCGTTATATGCTTCGGATCATTCGGATTATATTCATCCGGACCAAACCGAGCAACTTTACACGATGCCTGTATCAATTCACCACATTCCTCATGTAGTATAACATGATTAAGAAATCTATTATTAAATGTATTAAACGGATTATCATATAATAATATTGTATTATTTACCTTTTCACTCATCAACCATCTCCCATTTAGAATTTCATAAATAATAATGTAAAAATTGTAATCTTGGTGTTATATTATAAAATTGATATCTATATCAAACAGGTTATAACTAAAGGAGAGATGATCAACGGTTTAAATCTGAGACTTTGATATTTGCCCTATGTTTCATACTATCGCTATCTTTGTCTTTATCTTTATGATGCAGATTAGTAATAAGATCTGACTTAATAAAATTTTTATATAATAGTTCACGTTTGTTTTGCCCTTTAAATTTATCACTGAATAATATGTCGAATACAAGTTCAGTTTTAGGAGATAAATTATCAGGCTTAGTTATTTGTATATTAGTGGACAAGTAAATCTACCTCACGTTTAGATTGTTTAAATACACATGCTTGGCAAATATGTTCAGTATCATTTCGTATTTTAAAATCTGCAGATTCACCACATTTAACACATATGGTTTTATCATCATCATTAATTGTTCCTACGACTACAATGAAGTCTTTCATATTATTAACCCATCATATCTTTAGCTGCAGCACCTTTATTAATTACTTTACCAATACCGGCTACAAGTGATTGTTTATTATCAGATCCAAGTTTAGGTCGAGGTTTAGAATTATGCACAGTTTTAGTAATTGCTTCTCCAGAAGGTGTAACTGTCGATTTGCCAACAGGAGTATTATTAAATAGTTGTTTATGTATAGATTGGGCTATCGTACCTGGTTTGTGTTTAGATGCTTCCGCTGCTACCGCTGAATCAAACCCAGTATGCCCAGATGCTAATTGATGTTCTGAACCTTTAAATTTTGTAGCAACTTTAGGAGCAGTGGGAGCAACATCTTTCAAACCAGCTTGAACATTACCACCGATGCGTTTTGCCCGATCAACATTAACGGAAAACGCTTTATCAACTGTACCATATTTTTGTACTTGCTGTCCAACTAAAGCTCCACCTGCAGCAGCACCTAACGCTTTTTTATTTGGTGTTAATGCTTCTTGAATATTTTGCAATATGTTCATTGGTAGTCCTTAGTTTTAAATTTAAAAGGGGACAGGATCGGGAGGGAACTCCCATCCCCTAATATCAATTAATTATCCTTAGAATGTAGGATGATCAAAAGTTGTACGATTTAAGTCTTGAGGACCATCTTGAGAACAAGTACGTTCCCAACCATCATCACCAACTAAAGCACTCATTGCAACTTTACCTTCATCAAGATGATCTTTACAGGTGTATATCGTTTTGTTACCATTAACAATTTTATATGCAGCCTTCAGTGTACAACCAGGCTCATTACACATTGGGAATTCACCATCATCAAGAAGGGTGATACCTTCGCTTACTTCCATTTCTTTTGGTCTTACTACGGCCATGGTATTTCTCCTTAATAAAAAAATTAATGGGGTTAATAAGTACTATCTCATTAACCCCGTTTAACTACTTCGATTAAAACAGAGACTTTTCAGATTCCATTTCCAATTGCGTTAATATAGTTTCCAACGGTTGACGCTCTACTAAAAATCCTGGTATTGGAGTTCCTTTTTGCCAAGTGTTTCCATCACATACATAGCAATACTCGGAAGCGTTTATTGTAGCAAGTTTCTTTCCACACTCTTTGCAAAATCTATCCAATACAATTACATCTGACATATTCGTCCTCCTATGGACATAAAATTAGTAAATAACATTAAAGGCATATTACCTCCAACATTAAATAATATATCTATATGAAAGGAGGAAAAATAATTTAATTATGCTATTGCACCAACACCACCTGCTAAAGCTCCAGCGATAGTTGCCCCGATAGCTTTATGTTTTAAATTCTTACTTGCTAATTTGGATCTAGCAATATCTTGTTTACTTGCCAACTTACGTTTTTCTAATTCTTTACGATGATGGTCATCAGCAACTTGGCTAGCTTTATGAGCTAGATAACCACCACTACCCCATGTTGCAGCTTGTCTAGCAATACTGGGTGCTCTCTTAATTATATTACTGATGATTTCGTCTTTCATTATTTAACCTTACAATTAATTGAACCGTATAACCATTGTTGGAATACCGATCCCACTTTCAATATGTAGGTATTCGTAAGTATAGGACTTTGGGTTTTTCTCACCTTCTTCAGCAGTAGTATATGCAGACATGGTATAATGGTTCTTACCATTTTCTGCTGGAAGTGTACCATCCCAAGTTCTCAATTCTCCACCAACAATTCGCTTAACTTCAGTAGCATTAGCAGCAGCAACATCAGCACTATCTAATTTATATATAATGAACCCGTCTACCGGATCGCCATTATATGACCATCCAACATGAGTTTCAACATCATAAGCAAATGCTGGTGAAATGAATAATATGCATCCAACCAAACATCCAATTACCCACAATATCTTTTTCATCACTTCTCCTTTCCATCATCAAATGAACTATCATCGAATGTTGTATCGTCAGGTTCATCCGGTTGATCGATGGTAGGTTTAGGGTCAAGTTCTATTGGTAAATCATCAGTTGATGTACCTTTCTCATTACGCCATTTAGATTTATCTTTATTCTTAAAAACCTCTCCAAGTTCAGATTCATCAACACCATATTGTTCCTGAAATTCATCAATACGTTTTTCCATCGCTTCTTGTGATACTTGCTTTCCACCACCGAAACGAAATATATTCTTAAAAAATAAAACAATTGATTCCCACATAATAACTCTCCTATAAATAAGGTTTAAGATCAAGTAAAGTTTCAATATCATATCCAGTTTTAGTATATTTACTTTTTATAATAAAAGAACGCAATCCTGGCATATTGATTCGATCCGAAACTTTATCACCAATCATAATAGATTTAGTAACATCAATATCATGTTGTATTATAGCTTTAATGAATAATCCTGGTTCAGGTTTCCGATCTGGAGAATCATATTCTGTACAATAATAAATATCTAAAATATTAATACCACGATCCTCAAATTGTTGCTTAACCCAGGTATGTAAAACTTGAACATCATCTTCAGTAAATACTTCACGAGCTACACCAGTTTGATTTGTCATAATGATCAATTCAAAACCACGTTCTTGAGCATACTTGCATAGTGTAAATATATTTCGTGTGAATATGAAATCTTCATTCCGGTAGATATCACCAATATCAATATTAATTATACCATCTCGATCTAAAAACAATACCTTCTTCATAATACTTCCAATAAAAATATAGGGAGGTCGCAAGACCTCACCTAAATTAATGTTTAAGTGATTTAAAGTGCAAAGCTGCAAAGCACAGGACTTCACCATTGATACATTTCCCATCCTGTAATTTAGGACATGAAAGTTCACGACAAGAACGCCTCATGGCATATTCCATCATATCATCCTCAGCAATCTGAGCATTTGTACGAGTCTCATATTCAAGACGCTGCATGTTAAGATTAAAATCAATCGATGTTAATTCACCTTTACTATTCATAATATCCTCCTACGGATAGATTAATATTACCAATCATATCTATATGAAATAAATGAATAATTAACTATGTGGAATATCCATGGGGTTATTACTAGTATAAACTAACGAAACCTTATATCCATGACGTTTCTTATTGCGTAACATAATCTTACCATTTGAAGCCGCTTCAAGCCATTCAGTATCTCGACATGTTTTACCATAATAATAAAATCCAATCAGTATAATAATAAATAGCATAAACAAGATAAACAAAGCTGATAACGTTGTTATATTAACAGTATATGTATAACTATATTCTAAATTAAATATTTTAGGAAACATATTAAACTCCAGGTAGAGGATTCATTGAAACCATTTGATCCATAGTCAAAACAGTACTATTGGATTTAATATTATCTTTAGATGACCATATTAATCCGTACCTGGAAAGATCATATTCTAATTCTTGAAAATTACGCATAACCCAATAAGTTAATTGAAACAATGAAGTATGCTTATGTAATCCTTTATATTTGTAATATAGCCAATCGTATTCTCTTTTAGTTATTAATGGTGTTATGATATTAAGTTCATTCCATATTACTATCATATGTTCAAGTGTAGGATATGTTCCACTTAATACCATAGGTATTTTATATTTGCTAACGGCAAGATCATAATCGCCATTATCAACTTCAGTTGGTATAACCGTAACTTTACCAGTTTTAGGATCTGTTAGTTCCACATCCTTCATTATGGTATCTGTAATTAAATCACCATCTTCATCAATTTTCGGGTCGATATATTTTTTCTTTAAATAGTTAAACCCTTTACCATCAGCGATTTCACACAATGCATACCACAGATGCAATTGTTCATGAATTATTGATTGTAGAGCAGATATATTTGGCATTATGCATCTAAAAGATTCTAGCTGCAATGGTAAGGATCTAACTGTTCTTGGTCGATATGTTGTACCAAGTTCGATTACAGTTGCATGTATTGGTATTTTCTTTTTGTATTTTCTAAGTATCGTATTAATTATTAGTTGTGCTTTTTCGGTTTCAGTATTCATTACATTATCGCATTATTGTTTTTTAGCAGCTGCTCGTTTAGCAAGTACTCGCTTAACTACCAATCCGGCACCAAGTACTCCGGCTGTTGCACCCTGTGCTACTGGATTTTTAATCAAACTGGCTGCTTTTTGTACAATGCCTTGTTTTGTATCTGTGTCAACGCCAGGCATGCTTGGTCTTACTGTTGGTTTTGGTACATCTGGAGCTGATGGCTTTATTGATTTACCTGGTTTTACATGTGACATTAGCCGTGCTTCCATATCATTAGCTGGCTCAGCTGGTTTATTTGCTTCAATTTGCTTCTTAGCAGCTTTGCGAGCTTTATCCTTAGCAACACTGTCCATCAAGCGTGCATCGGAATCATCATCTTCAGTAATAACATTACTAATCGCTGTAAATATACTCATGTTCTCTCCATAATATAATTAAGTTAATAAAAATATTATGAGGGAGTTTTACGTCCCTCATAACAGTGGTTAAGCTTCTTTATATCCAAATACACAATATGAATGTCCATTGGATAGATTAAATCCAGCCATAATGTGTGGAAGTAGTATTTCTTTATCAAAATAACTACTTAGGTATTTTCGATACCACTTAGCAGTATGTTCTGATAAAGATCCATCAAGATTTGCATCAACAATAGCTTGCTTGTGTTTATCCCAATCCCATTGATATAGACGATCGGAATATACATAATGTAAACCTTTCTCTCTTTTACCAAATATAGTTTGAGCTTCTTTGAATCTTGGTTCAGTATAATGTGGACAATCATGAATTTTAGCATTTTCATCGGTCTCAGTATAATCTACCAATTCACCATGATCATAAGCACCATAAATATTCATAACTATTTCTCTCGATTGTAATTATAAACAAATTCATCAATACCATCTTCAGTTAATGATAGATCAACTTCTTTGATTATGTAATCGTCAGATTTGTGCATTAAGTATTCATCGACATCTTCAACAAAGCACCAAACATCATCTGGCCATATTACAACGGATACCATATCTTTCTCAGAATTATCTAAAGCTTCACCAGTTGCTATTTCTCGATTATAAATCTTTTTCATGATATTATATACCTCGTTACAATTACAGATGCCATAAATCCGATAAAGAATGATATTGTCATTAGTAATATAGTTTTATTATTCATCAAATAGCATATCCAGCTAGTAAACCTCCAATTAGTGCAATACACATTAATCCAGCAGTTTCTTTATCAGTATACCATTTATCACCGTCACAACAGTGCATTAATTTACCCTTGTGCATTATCCATCTCCTGATGGCAGCTATAACAATAGCTATTTCCTGGTGGAAATTCATCAATGCACCTAACATAAGTGCACCGATGACATCTATAGCAATCCTTTCCATATTGTTCTTCACAACCAATGATTTCAGCATCTTTTTTTACAGTATGCTTTCTATTATCGTATTCAGTAATAAAGTCAATTAAGATAGTTTCAATAACCGATGGATCATCGAGCATTTCACCATCAGTAAAACGATCTTTAAATACTTCAGGTATATCAACAGAGGCAAATCTACCCAGTGACCAATGGGCACATTTATCTCTTTCGAAGAAATCAATTTTATTTATATCTTTATATTTTTGAATACCTGCAATTCGCTGTTTAAGTAGATGTATAATAATTTCAGGAGTAACATCTTCATGATGAATATGTGCACATTCCAACTTAATATTTTGCCCACATATGTTTGGTGTAATCACGGTATATGTAACGTCTTTAGTTACATATCGAATTCTAATATCTAGTGGCATTAACTCTTGGGCTTCATTCATCTTTAGTCCTCACAAGTATCGGGGTTCCAGATTCAAGTACACCAACAATTCGAGAATGTGGAGTTGATCTAATAATTGGTGCTTTAGTTTTACCAAGTCGGCGCATCGAAGCTTCAACATCATCAGCTAAAGTTCGAACTTTAAGATTAGGATACTTATCAGCGAAAGTTTTTACTTTATCTTCCTCAATAGTATTAGCCCATAACTCTTCTTCATCGATTGGACCTGGTGCAATCTGTTCTTCAGACAATTCACCTTCAGGAGCAGACGGAACAACAGTTTCCATATTATTCAAGAATTGTTCAATTGTATCACCAGCTCGACCAACGCCACATATATGTACTCCTTCTGGACCAACACATTCATCAAGTACATTACCAGCGACAGGAGATGTAACTCTATTATCTCCAGTTGTAGGATTAATCATTTCATTTATTGGAGTCTCAGATTCATACCATTCAGTACGAGCTTGAACAGCAGTATCAAATGCACCTAGCATATTTGCCATATAATTAGCTAATATAAAATCTGGTGTATCTGATCCATTTTCTTTACTGAACATATTAATTAAGATTTCAAGTTCTTTGCGAAATGCGATTGATTTATCAGCAGCTTTCTTAAGATCATCCTCAACATTAATCATACCTTTCATAGGCATATCATTAATGTCAATTAAATGATTAGGCATACCTTCACAATCAACAGTATCGGTTATTCCAAGACCATGATCAATATCGGCAGATAAATCATAATCACCATCTTCTTGAACATGATGTTCCATATCATCTTCAATTGATTTAGCAACCGACTCAGCAATAGATTCTTCTGGATCTGGAGTACAAAAATGAAGAATAATATTATCTACATTTCCAACTAACTCATTTACGTCATGAGATACAATACGAGCTCGTTGGCTATCGTAGCTACTAACAATAGCATCAGTAATCCTATCTCGCATCGAATGCCACATGTCGAGTTCCATATATATTCCAGGTTGTACTGGAGGTTGAATTTCATATGGATTAATCTCTTTTTCAGGTATTGTACCATTTTGAACATCCTCAAGAATCTGTTCTTCAGATCTCAATTTACCACCATGATATAACTGGTAAGGGTCGAAGCCCCTATTGGTTAATTCGCAATGGATATGCTGTATTCGTTGTTGTTCTCGATTACTAATCATTACGGATTCAGTATTAATACCTTCTTCATTGGCATTAAGAATTCTAGAATGACTTCTTCGTAATTGTTTATATAATTGGACAACTGAAGAATTCTGAAGTTCAAATCGTATTTCCTGATATTCAGTTAATATTCGATCCGCTTCACAATCATCTTTAGCGTCAGCCATATTCTCAACATGTAATGTATAAGGTTCAAACCCCCGCTTACGTAATTCTTCAGATATCGCAACTATCAAAGTTCGATCTGTAGTTTTATTTAAACGTACTTCTAACTGTGCTCTGGAAGCCATATATAGCTCACGAAGCATACTTGCTTTCAATTGCATACTATCTCCTTTCCAATTTTAATTTATTACCTTTCGTAGTTATTTTGATGTGACTTATACATTTTGTATTATGATGTTTCTTTTTTGAGACACCACACCAATGACATATAGTCACACCGTATATTTTTATCCATTCATGATTCATTCTGGTGGACCATTAAGTTTAACAGTTTCCCATTCCTCTGGATAATTTCCAGATTCATCAATTCGTCTCAATTTAAGATCTTCACCATTATTAACTCGTTGAAATTGAGTTTTACACATTTGACATGTTGATACATAACATCCAGCAATCATCATATTGCCACATTCACAGACCATTTGTATTTGCATTTTATAATATAACTCCAATTAGGGTTTCAATGTATCACGAATTAAATTTCGTTCTTCTAAAGCTTCCGGCTTCATTGTCATTTCAATATGTCTCCTATTTAGTTAATAAACTGTTTATTATAAATATCTATATTAAAAATAAAATAATTAGGTGACCCGAAGGCCACCATTAGTCAGTAGTGGATATTAAAGTAGTTTAAAGAAGCTATATGGTTTAGTGCTTACTACATCTTCACCGTCAACTTCAACAATGATACCATTACCAATCCATTTCCAACGGTTATCATGATCATATGCATCTCCACCTTTCTGAGAACATGCATCATAATACATAACCAATCCATCATGCAATTGGCATTTGTTTCGTACTTTCACACTACGATCAACATCATCAGCAGCAATATCTTCAGCAATATCTTCAGCAGGATCATCTGTAGGATCTTTAATCCAACGATCAGCAAGAAGTTTAGTAGCCATCTCACAAAGCTCTTGCATGATGTGATGTCCGTTTCCACGAACCTTACCAGCATGTTCCAATTGTTCATACATAAAGCATGATTCATAAACACTGTTAGAAAGCTCACCTTGTGCATCTTCCAATGACATTTCTTTCAATTGACCTACAGTTCTGTGTCCAGCCATTTTATATTTCCCAATAAATTCGAATTTGTTTAACAACTTCAAGGTATTGATCTTTATTGATCTTACCATTGAGGCTTAATTTAAATAATGATTCATCTATACATTCATTAATAACATGAATTGTAGCTTCTTCATTATCGCTTTCCAATTTTTCTTCTGCGATGGCTTCGATCACTTGCATAACTTCGTGATCCATTTTTAACTGACTGACGATTAAACTTACCATGTTATATATCTCAGTTAAAGTGTTCGTGTTAATGTGCTATACCTATTACCAGCAACCATATTGCGTTCGTTGTCAATATATTCAAGATCTGATATCAAAAGATCGATTTCTAGATCACCAGGTATATTGCACCGGTAAGTATGTTTCGACCATTTGTCAAAATTTTTTTCATGTTCAGCCAATACATGACCACGCCACAATTTATGTGGATACGATTGTGGAAAGATTCCAACACGAATAGTACCATTCGATAGAATAGCTTCACCATCACTATCGGAACCATCATGTTTAATTTCATATCCAGCATCGATTAATGCTTTAAGTATTTTTTCCATTATTATAGATCCCACTTCGCAATTAAAGCTTCGTTAATTTCAGCATACTGATCTAAATCAATTCCGACACCGGTTTCTTTTTGATACTCATCAATGAAACCATTAACAACATCATCTTGAGCTTCATTAGTACAATGTTCATCGTACCAGTCTTGCTCTGAGTCGAATTCGCCATCCTCTTCCCAATCACAATCGACATACTCTAATTTAGCTTCATCGACAGCTTCAGTAACATCGTCTACATGATGTTTCTTACTGATTTCATTTACAATTGTTGTTGTTAACATTTTTTCTCCAACATCTGCCATAGTGGCATTAAAGATTAATTCACCAAGGTACGACATTCAAGTCACCTCAATCATCATTATGGATTTCATCCCACAATATAGTTAATACTTCTCGATGAGCAGCACCCATTCGTTCAATGTCATTTTTATGAAATGGGCGTAGAGTTGGATGATGTCCATCTCTAAGTACTCGAACATAAGCCTCTTCACCATCTTTTTTATTATCATAGAATTCCCATCCAGTTCCAATCCAAGGGGAATTATCCCGTACAATATTATACAATAATGTATATCTTGGGAATGGATGTGGAACTTCAGACAATCGATCTTTAATCTCTTTAATAAGACCTCGATTGGTTTCTCCCATTACGCACTCTCCCATTACGCACTCTCCAGTTTCCATTTATAATATCCATTCAAACAATCAGAAATATCACCAATCATAGTGTTGTGTTTATTTCTTCCATATCGTTTGGAAATCTTCGATTCTATAATCTTATTATCTTGCATATGTACAAAGATACACATATCTGCAGAATCGAAACTACCAAAAATCTCAATATCTACTTTAAACCGGATTCCACCGGTTTCATCAACTTGACTTGATGTATCGAATTCAACAGACATCATATTTAAAAATGTCCAATTAGCATATCTAGCGAGTACATAAATCAAAAATGTTTCATTATCAAAGATATCAATTAACATCAAACGAGTTTCAGTATCCATTTATGATTTCTCTAGTTTCCATTTAAAGTATTCATCTAAAAATTCATCAACATCATCAATGAGCTTGTGGAATTGTTTTCCACCACCAGGTTTGTTGTATGTAAATGATATTTTATTATTATCATATATTATTATCTCAAATCGCACAGTAGTGCTTTGTATATCAACACCATAGATTACAAGTACGCATTTGAATCCTCGCCATTTATCAAATTCAATCGATTGTATTGCTGGTGTTTCAACATCAACAAACTTCCAATCAGCATACTTTTGAAACATGTAGATTAAATAATCTTCATCATGATAAATATAACGTAAACGTTGTTGTCTATCGAAGTTCATTATTCACCATTGATTATTTTCTAAGATAAAAGTAATATGGTTCATTCGATTTACATACGTCCCCATTACACGAATGATATGTACCCTTTCCAAGATATATAAAATACTCCATGTTATAAACCGCATTTGGATCTTCACTATCTGAACTTTTTGCACATGCATCAAATTCAATTGGTATAGTTTCACCATCAAGTATACATTTTTTTATTGCAACATTATTATTTCGGTTATTACGTTCCATTTCAATATGTCTCCATTTAAGATTAATGTTATATCATTATACTAAATATCTATATTAAAAATAAAATAACTAGGTGACCCGAAGGCCACCTATGTGGTTAATTTGATGGAGTTAGTGGATTATTGCATATCCCATATTGTTGTATCAATACGAATATTAACATTATGTGCTTTAAATACAGCTTCATATTCTTCTTCATATGCTTCCAATGTAACTGCAATGCTTCCACCAGTACAATGTTTAAACATTGCTAAGTGTTCATCATTTTTCGGATTAACACATGCTTGATAATTTTGTCGATATTGAGATAATTCCATTTTCATTAAGCATTCTCCAGTTTCCATTTAATCATAACTTGATCATCGACTTCAAATGTCAATAATGAATTACCGCTCATTATATTATTTTCAGGGAAAATAACTATAGTTGCATTGTCGGTAATTACAAATCTCAAATTAATATGCAATTCAACACTTACATCTCCATAACTTATACATGCCTGTATTCCATCATTATCAATATATAGTGAATTGATTGTTTTAACTTTAATTGTTTGGAAATCAATTACATTACCAATAATCAATATAGTTCTTACAGAACGTGTAGCATGCCGTATAAGAAATTGAACATATTCAACATTATTAAGTTTTAATAAATTGTCTACCTCAAGTATAGGATGTTTTTGTTCCTGATGTTGAGGTGGTTGACCTTGTTGTGGAAAAGGTTGTTGAGTTCCAAATGGATCTACTCCAGATGGAAACAGTGGAGCTGATGGTGCTGCCGGTGGATTCATTCCAGGTGGCATTCCGACCATATTTGGAGTTATTGCTGCTCCAGCTATTCCACCAATTCCAGGAATCAATCCAGGTTGATTAGACATTACGTATTCTCCAGTTTCCATCGTGTATAGTAATCCAGATAGTTTTGGATTGTTATGATTTTAATATTAGTATTACTAGATTGATGAGCAGCATACATACCATATTGAGATGATACACCATACCCAATAGCTACAGTATCAGATATAGCATATGTTATTTCTAATCCAAATGAATTGAATTGCATATTCATCTCAGGTGGAAACATTAAGCTTACAGTAAATGATGTAGTTATTACACCAAGTTCTTCTTGAGCGATAATTAATGCTGCACTTAATAATATATTGAGCTTCTGTAAATTCACAACATCATGGCTACCAGGATCAGTATAGAATTGAACAGTATTTATAAAGTGTTCCCGTAGAAATACAGTTCGAATCATACTTTCTCTAAGCATTCTCAAGCTTCCACCGGGTATATGATATAGTGAACTCTTCAACGGTTCCAATTGCAGTTCCTTTGTACTGAGTTGCATAAACACTACTCCTAAATAATTTAACAATTCCATTCAATACTTGATATTGCATTAATAAACATTGATGATGTATTGGTGATATAATATTCAATGATTCGTTGTAATCAAAATCTAATTCAAAGGTAACATGCTCTGTTCCTGGAATGGATTTACAATCATCGGTTTCATCAACATCCCATTTAATCTTGAATCTTGCAGTTGTGATGTTTTTTATTTTTGATAGATCATATAATACACCTTTCGATCGATACTTTTCAATACGTTCTCGAAAAGTGTATATTAGAAAATCTACATTATTAAACGCTTTATATATATCACGCATGTTCGAGTTTCCATTTTATGAAGTCATGTTTTTGTATTTCAAATGTTATCATTGTCTTTTCCATATATGATATTTCACACCATATTACTTCAGTTGAATCGTCAATTCGACAATCAACTTTAGTATAAGCATTATCATCATGACGTGAAGTCCATACCACTCGACAAGTCATACTACCAGTACTAGTCAATGCTACATTTTCAATCTTTAAAACTTTAATAGTACGAAATGCCATATTGTGTTGAAGATTAGGTACTGGTACATAAACAATAGTCTTCGATAGTATATCAAATAATATTTGAAAGTTTTCAATTGTAAGTTGCATAATCAATAAATGCGATTATACTTAAAGTGCATCATACCAGCATCTGTTATTCTTTTCACTTCTTCATCAGCATCAAGTCTATGCCCTAAAAGAATTAATTCAGTTAAAGCTGTCCTATTGTATGTCTTTTTCATTGTATCTCCATTAAGCATTTTCAAGTTTCCAACGTATATATTCTTGAACAAAATTATCGATGCTGCCAAGATTATCCTGGTCAGCATCGAGTTGATGTTTTATCATATAATGCATTATTATGTTATTGTCTTCTTCTACAAATTTTAAATGAAGACATGGTACCTTTTGTACTGCAGGTATAAGACCTGTCTTATATCGCATTGAATAACGTTTACCACCAACACGAATCTTAAAGTGAACACGATTACATTGAATTTTAGAAATCAGATCAATCATCTTTGTGAAATCAGATTCATGATCATCGGTTGATTGTACTTTATTTGCATTTAGCCAATAATTGCTAAACTTTTCGTGTAGATATTTTCTATCTTCAAATGCTTTATGTACCTTCATTGGCAGCATCCTGTTCACATTCAGCTTGTTCATCGAGCATATCTTTCTCCATTTCTGGAGTTATTTTTATTTTTACAACTTCATTGTCTTTTTTGACAATTACAAATCCATCGTCATCAGCTTTATCTTTAAGTTCTTCTTTAAGTAAAGCATTATTTGATTTATTGATATGACTCTCAGGATCAAGTGCAGCAGACAGAATCATACCTGTCATTTCTTTAGTATTTTCCATACTATCTTTAATTGATTTACAATGCATTTCATGCATCTTCTTATAGTGATCTCTTTCTACTCTAAGAAATTCATTTTCTTTGGCCATAGCAATAATCTCATAGGCTAAAGCTACAATATTAATATCCCCATAATCTTGATGTTGACTCATTTCAATATACCTCCAGTTATGATACTTCTAATTCGGACATTTCATCACCAACCGTATCATTACGTTTAATGATTGCAGCTATGCAACTATTAATTGCAGATAAGGCGACATCAGCCAATATGTCAGATGATACATTAGCTTGTCGACCAAGGCTATGGTTATCAATAACAAACATTAGATCTAAAGATGGTACTGTTTTACCAACCGGAGCTTGATGTTGAGCTAGAGAATCTAATACATTGTAGGATTTATCCGAATTAACATTTTGATTTTCAAGAGTTATGACCTTTTCTTCTAAGAGTTTAATCTTAGTTTTAAGTTCTTCATTTTGAAGTTCTAATTGATTCACGAAACTATATCTTTCAAATTTCATATCAGTAAATTGATTCTTATTGATGAAAGCATTATATATACATTTAGCAACATAATGTAGTCTAGCAAATCGAAGTATTGGTATTTGATGAAGTTTCCAATTATCATGATTTTTAAGTGTCTCAAGATGTTCTGTAGTAAATAAATCATCTTTACCGATCTTTAAAATCTCATCTTTGATTTCTCTAATCTGCATACTAATCTTATATAATTCACGTTGAGTTCTAAAGGCTTTAGTTCTGAGAGGAGGAAGAGTTAACCCATTGATAGCAATACGTTCTTCTTCAACTACACCTAAATACAGAACATCTAACGATTGTTCAATGACTGTTAATTCACAATCATCAATATCTCTCAGTAAATTAATAGCTAAAGCTTCTGTTTCTGTTCTTGAATCCATTTCAATATACCTCCAGTTAAATAATAAATAATCCTTATAGATTACTAATTTATATCTATATTAAAGTAGAAATAAAAAAGGTCATATAGACCCTTTCTTATGTGGTTATTATTGTTCCATCTTATCCAATCTTCTAGGTGAAGGAGGAATAGGTGGTTCAGGAGGAGGTGGTGATTTAGGCATCCATTTAGGTAATGGTGGATCAGGTAACGTTTCAGGACTTATGTGTGATGTATATTGACGAGGAGATCCATCAGTAACAGGCGGAGCAGGTGTAGGGTCAAACACTTCACCACAACGTGGACATGTAAGCTTAGTATATCCATGTTTCATAACATTATTGGAATTATTTTTTATTTCCCATATTATAAGTTGTATTGAACTAAACTTATGACCGAAGATCTTACATACCAACTCAGATAGTTTCATCAATATCCTCATCATCATCGTATTGTTCTACTCTCAAGTTAAACTGTTCAACCCATTCATCGTCAGGTATAAGCTTGCTGATTAATTTGCCAGCATCATACCAACTCCATCCATCGATTGGAGGAAGTAACTTCTCACCAACATAATCGCGTGTTAAACATATAGATTTAATTGCCTCAGATAGACCAGCTTTTAATTCTTCAACATCATCACTCATACACCATCCTCATATACCTGTTTAATTGTATCAGCTAAAGCCTTAAGACCAACCAAAGTATCAACGTGATAGTGACCTGTTCCAAAACCTCCAAATTGCTCTAATGGAGAAGGTCCGGTACAATCACCATCTACACGAACATATTCACCATGGGCTTCGTGTAATTTCATAGCTTCCACAATCGGGATGCCAGGTCCATTGCACACCCAGTATGTCCAATACCGTTTAAATGACCAGTGACGTATAGTACCACAAATACTTGTCGGTACTTCACCAGGTATTTTAATTCCAATATCTGTAACTTCAATACCAGCTAAAGTTAATTCATCAACTAAAGCTGTATCGCACGATTTACCTGCATAGTTAGGTAGATGTACTACACTTACATTATTTCCCATTTCAGTATGTTTCCTATAGTATTAGGGTCATTTTGCCATCATCACCACGAGACGCCAATGGTTTGATTGCTGGAATACCTTCACCGTTCCAACCGATAAGATCTCCATCCCAGATTTGACCACCAGGTAGGCAATCAACTTTATCCTTACAATCTTCAATAGCTTCTTCATGAGTTTCAAATCCTTCAGTATGATGGCCAGTTGATTTAAAACGAGTCGATGTACCAGAATTGTTATCTGAACCTCCAGGGAATGGAGCTTCAACAAATGCAATAGGATGATATCGTTTCAATTTTTCATTATAAAGTATTGCCAGTAAGTAATTCATTATAGTGGGCCTCCAATAACCCACATCCAATCGATTGTGAGTAACATATATAACCATAATATGGTTGTTTTTCTTTGATCTTCAGCTTCCATATACCACACTGATGATTTAGTATGACCAGCTAACCGTCGCATACGACCTTGATCAGCTAGTAAGATTACCAATACAAATACATGCATTAATAGCCATAATTCATTAGTAAGAAGTTGATCATTTCT
>Ga0164315_10000634_pt1 | contig 24930 bp, 16 predicted proteins | sample GuaBasSedimGuay6_FD_113737 | JGI IMG/M metagenome (GOLD analysis project Ga0164315, IMG submission 113737) | Subseafloor sediment microbial communities from Guaymas Basin, Gulf of California, Mexico - Guay6, Core 4569-2, 0-3 cm | ecosystem: Environmental > Aquatic > Marine > Hydrothermal vents... | reverse complement strand
TCAGGCACCAGGGAGTAAGGTGCATGCTAGTGGTATTCCCTGGGATGATCCAGGCGGGGATCGCTTGCGTGACTGGTTGGGGCTGACCCAGGAACAGTTCTATGATGACACTAATATCGCGATTATACCCATGGGCCTATGTTATCCAGGCCGGGGGAAGTCAGGGGATTTGCCACCCTTGTCAGTTTGCGCGCCACGATGGCATGATAGACTGCTCGCCCATTTGCCCGCCTTTGAACTGATCCTCCTGGTCGGTCGTTATGCACAAAATTATTACCTTGCTGGCAATGGCTACACGGTGGCGAAACGAATCCAGCAAGCTGACTGGTGGAGTGCAAAGTACCTGCCTCTGGTTCATCCCTCGCCACGAAACCGCCGTTGGCTGGCTAATAATAGCTGGTTTGAAACCTCTCTGGTGCTGGTATTGCGTGCCCGAGTGAATGGCCTGGTCAGCGTTGACTAGTGCCTGACCAGTAAATCCGGGCTATGCCAGGGAAGCTCTTGATTAAGTTGATTAGAATTAGGCTGAGAAAAAATGGTTCCTAATTTTCACGAAGAGAGACGTAATAGTACCTCTATTGCAACGAACTTCGGGGAAATTAGGGGGCATTTTAGCCAGCATAAAATAATTGGACTTGATCAAGAGCTTCCCTGGGGGACCAGATTTTTTCCTGACAGAGTCAAAAAATGAGAACTGTGTCACAATTTAAAACCTTAAGTGGTGTCCGTAACTTATTGAAAAATAAAGATGTTATACTTGATGGCGCTCTGCTTGGTAGGAGTGAATTTGCAGAAAAACAGTTGTTACGGAAGATAAGTTTGGTGGTCTTAATATGATGGATAACAAAAAAAATCCGGTTAAAGTCCCGATCAGTGAATTGCAGGCGGGGATGTATGTGACCAGCCTCGACCGGCCATGGGACGAAACACCCTTTTTTGAAGATGGTTTCAAGATTCATCAGCGCAGTGATATCGCTAAATTACGACAATACTGTGATCATGTTTATGTGTTAAATAAAGGCTTTTCCCTCAAGACCCATGGTCAGACTATATTATCCCGAGTTTTAACCGTACTCCCGGGAATTGTCAGGGAGCCGATGGCTGCTCAGGCCGGAACAGGTAATAAGGACGCTGCCTTCAGCTCGCGGGCTCAGCCGCCTAATGCAGTGATAACCGATGCGCGAGAGGAGCTTGTCCGTGCTCGTGCGATCTATGAACGGGGAAAGTTCAAGCTTGCGAGGTTGTTGTACACGGCAAAAAATAATGGTGCAGTAGATATACGCATTGCTGAAAAAATAGTGGCGGAATGCGTGGAAAGTATTCTGCGTAATCCGGATGCACTAATCTGGATGAGCAAGATTAAAAATGCACCGGATTATGAGATAGAACATCGCTTGAACGTTTCGATTCTGGCTATGGTTTTTGGCCACTACCAGAATTTTTCCAGAGAAAAATTATGTGATATAGGTCTGAGTGGCCTTCTGGATCAGGTAGGTAATGTAAACACTACCCCCTACCCGCGTATTATTCCGATTGTAGATGCTTACGATACTATGACCAGTGTTCGTCCCTATGCACAGTTAAAATGTCCAGTCGAAGCACAGAAAGTTATTTACGAAAGCCGTGGTAAGCAGTTTGATGAGCAATGTGTATTAACATTTATGAAGGCTTTCGGTGGCTATCCTGCTGGTACATGGGTTGAATTACATAATGGGATGCTTGGTGTTGCACTGAAGACACAGGCGAAATTTAGATACCTGCCTATTATTATTTTAGTCGCAAACAGCGATAAACAACCAGTCGAGCAGGCGATTATAGATCTCAGCTTGACCGAGAATGGTGGGCTAGATCGCTGCTTCCTGATTAAAAAGGCACTGCATGACGGCAGCTTTGGTTTTCATCTAAAGGACTTACTGGTCGCTGGTGATGATATTAGCAAAGCTTAAGTTATTGGGTATTCTGTTAGGTTATCTATTAGGTAGTCGATTAGGTTATCGATTAGGTTATCGATTAGGTAAGCGTTTAGATAAGCGGGCTGTTTTGAGTTAAAACTGTTAATCAGTTAGCAGTTTAATAGCCTGAACTAACCGTTTATGTGCTATTTTACTAATATTCAGGCATACCAGGCGTGAACGACTTTAATCGAGGGAAGACTAACTCGAATGGATGATCTAACTGACGATAACAAAAAGACCTATTCGAAAGAAAACCTGGTCAAGATAGAGGCCTCTCAGTTGCAGGTAGGTATGTTTGTGGCTGAGCTGGATCGTCCCTGGCTGGAAACCCCTTTTTTAATGCAGGGTTTTGAGATTCGTCAGCGTAGTCAGGTAGCGAAGGTTGCTCAGCATTGTGACTATGTCTATGTGCTCCGCGAGGGGACCCCCCGCAAAAAAGAAGCAACGCAAAAATTCTCCTCTGGCTTACCCCCGCCGGCACCGCGAAGAAACTCGGGCACTCTGGTGGCTCAGGTAGGTCGCAAGACTGCCAAAAGAAAATCCGTAGTTCGCTCAAGACCTGCTTACATTAATGTGAAGCCTGCGAAGCAAGAACACGCTACAGCGCGGGATGCCCATAAAAAAGGCGCTTCGGCGGTCAAAAAGCTGATGCATTCGGCACAAATTGGACAGATGCTCAATACCGACCTGGCCGAAGAAGTGGTGACTGACTGTGTAGACAGCATTGTGCGCAATCCAGATGCCATGGTGTGGATGAGCAAGATCAAGCACGAACATGAATACACTGCCGAGCATTGTCTGAATGTGTGTATATTGGCTATCGCCTTTGGCCGGCACCTGAATTTTAGTGAGCAAGAACTACATAAGCTGGGCATATGTGGTCTGTTACACGATGTCGGCAAAATGAAAGTGCCCAATGAAATCCTGGACAAACCCGGCGTGTTAACCGCAGATGAATTGCGCGTTATGCGCAACCATACTGTTGCTGGACATGAAGTGTTGAGTGGAACAGAGGGCGTATCCGCTTTAGCCATTGATGTGGTGTTGAATCATCATGAGCGCCCCGATGGTGAAGGTTACCCTCGCTCATTGTCTGCCGATGAAATTTCCGACTTTGCGAAAGTTATCGCTGTTGTTGATGCTTACGATGCAATGACTAGCGATCGTTGTTATTCCCGAGCAAAATCCCCGGTTGATGCGCAGAAGATCCTCTATGAAAACCGTGGCACACAGTTTGATGAAGAATGTGCGCTGCAATTTATGCAGGCTATTGGACCTTATCCGCCCGGGACATGGGTTGAGCTGCACAATGGAATGGTGGGTATCGTGCTGGCAGGAAGACGAAAGTTTCGTCACTTACCTAGTGTAATCCTGGTGCTAAATAGCGATAAAAATCGAGTTGAACAAAAAACTGTCGATTTGCACCTTACTGATAGTGGAAATCTGGATAAAAGTTTTTTGATCAAAAAAACTTTAAAAGACGGTACCCATGACCTGCGCCTTGAAGACTTCAGGTTACTGGTAGAAGCGGACTAAACAATTCTGTTCTGGTTTCTCCATGCTGGCAGGAACGCACTTTGAATATTTTGCCGCGCGTCTTGTCTCTACGCTTACATTACGTAGTACGTAAAACCCTTATCTCCATATAGCCTGCCATTAGTGCTGCCATTAGTGCTGCCAGCATTTTTTTCCACTAAGGTTCGCTGTCGATGTTACCGGGGTCTTTATAACTGATTGCGACAACAAGCCGATAATGTTTTTCTCCCTCGTGCAAAAATTCCAGTTCTTCACCACAGGTTTTGCCCAGCAGGGCTCTCGCCATCGGTGAGTCGATGCTGATGTAACCCGAGGCTGGATTGATTTCATCACTGCCGACGATTCTGTAATGGTCGTGTTTGCCATCGCTTCTGGTCAGAGTTACCCAACTACCGAAATAGATTCTGTTTTGATCAGCGGGGCTTTGATCAACGACGGTGATACGTTCCAGCCGCCTGGACAGATAGCGAACCCGGCTGTCAATTTCTCGCAAGCGGCGTTTGCCGTAAATATAATCGCCATTCTCAGAGCGATCACCGTTTTTGGCTGCTTCGTGAACAGTGGCAGTGACAGTTGGTCTTTCGATTTTCCAGAGTTGTAGCAACTCTTCGCGCAGTCGTGCTGCGCCTTCGGGAGTAATGTATGGGCTGGCCACCGGCAGGGGCGATCGGTAGCGAGCCATTTAATCTTCACCGTCTGTTATTTTAATGTCGAACACTTCGCGGTAGAACTGTAATTCCTGGGTCAGCGCCTGGGCGATATTTTCCGCTTTGCGAAAACCGTGGCCTTCGCCGGGAAAAGTAATGTAGACGGCGGGCAAGCCCTGCTTCTGTAAGGCGGACACCATGCTTTCGGCCTGGTTTGTGGGTACTACTTTGTCGTCCAGGCCCTGGAAAAAAATTACTGGGCAAGTGAGGCGGTCGATATGGTGGACAGGGGATCTGGCTTGATAAATGTCCGCCTGCGCCGGATAGGTGCCGACCAGACGCTCAAGATATTGTGATTCAAATTTATGGGTATCCCGTGCCAGGGCCTCTAGATCACCTATGCCGTAGTAACTGGCGCCGGCTTTAAATAGCTGGTGAAAGGTCAATGCGGCAAGCACCGTGTAACCGCCAGCGCTGCTACCTCGAATAGCTAGTTTATCGGGGTCCGCCAGGCCATGATCTATCACATATCGCCCGCCCCACACCACATCTTCTACATCGCTGATCCCCCATTTACCATCAAGTAACTCACGATAATGGCGCCCGTACCCGGTACTGCCGCGGTAGTTAATATCCAGCACTGCGAAGCCGCGGCTGGTCCAGAACTGGATCTTGAGGTTGAGAGCTGTGCTGGTTGCGCCGGTTGGTCCGCCGTGGCAGATAACAATCAGTGGCGGCTTGTCTCCTGTCCGAGCCTGAAACGATGTATTGCACGGAGGGTAATAGAACGCGTTGGCACGATCGCCGTGAGTGGTGGCAAAGGAAATATTTTGTGGCTTTGAGTAAATGCCCTTGTCCGGGGCAGGGACTGGCACAGCAAATTCGCGGACTGTACTGCAATGACCAGTTATTGTATCCAGCTGAAATAGCTGGTTGCCGGTATCGGCGGAGGCGCCCACAAACCAGGCAGTATCTCCGCAGCCAGCCACAGCGGAAATTTGTGTGCAGTGGGTTTGCACGGGTATCAATTCACTGCTGCCAGTACCCACGCTGATGTTTATGCGCGCGAGATACCACAAACCGTTTTGTGTGTAACAGCAGATAATCCTGTTGCCACAGTCGTCGACACAATTGTTGCCCAAGAAGGTATAGGTTGACATGCCCAGTGTCCAGAGGGGCGTAGCAAATTCAGCTTCACGAGTACAGATAGCAACAGCTTGCCCACTGCTTTCATAGCGGTATAAATTCCACCATCCGGAGCGATCGGATACAAAATACAGCTGTCCTGAGGGAGACCACTGGGGTTGAAAAATCGCTTCCTGCTTACTGCCAGCTATTTTTGTAGCACCGGACAGTTCCCCTTCATTATTCACAGTGGCCTGCCACAGTTCGTTGCCATACCAGGGCATTGATGGATGGTTCCAGCTGAGCCAGCACAGTTGCGCGCCAGCGGGGCTGATACGCGGGTAGGCGTAGAAATCGTCACCGTCAACCAGCGTCGTCATATGGTGAGGTTCGGTGAGGGACAGAGTAGCGATAAAGTTTTTTGGCTCCGCGTCCTTATCATCATGATGTTCGCAAACACAGAGCAGGCGATGATGAGTGGGGTCGACACAGAAGTCGGCAAATCGATAGCCCCTGTTAGCCGGGGTAATCGCCTGCGGTTTGCTGTCGGATTGGCCGGTATCCAGTCGGTGAATTTGCTGATCGTCCCGGTTAACAAAATAGATGATGTGGTCATAAACCGTATAGCAGGCACCACCATATTCGTGGACGCGGCTGGCAGCGCTGTAGGGTCTGGGCAGTACGTCCCGTGGATCGCCATTGTCGTCCCGTTGCACAATGACATTGCGACCACCTTCGTCGGCACGACTTTCCAGCCAGTAGAGATTTGCGCCATCAGTAGTTTTATTGTCGATGACAGGTTGATCTATCGTCGGTGTTGCACTGGCGACCAGTTGAGCTGAAATAGGCGAAGGCCATGAGCCATAGGGGGCGGTTTTTTTCACAAATCAGCCGCCTGCCAGCTTGACAGTAAAACCCGCTTCGCTGAGCGCTGTGGCCACCTTGTCTCGGTGGTCACCCTGGATTTCAATCACGCCGTTTTTGACGGTGCCGCCACTGCCGCAATACTTTTTAAGCATTTTTGCCAGTGCCTTCACTTCGGTGTCGGTGCCAGGTACCCCGTTTACGGTGGTAACGGCGCTGCCTTTGCGGCCGCTGGTTTCGCGGCGGATACGCACAATATCGTCATCCCTGCCTTGTTTGATGTTGGTAGCCGCAGGTTTGATGCGGCCACCATCGGTGGAATAAACCAGGCGTGAATTTTTGCTCATATTACTTTTGTTTTTTGCGCTTTTACTCATGGGGCTTTTCTTAGGGGATTGATTTAGGGGCTTACTTTTAGTGGATCGTTTTAGGGGATCGTTTTAGGGGCTTTTGATTATGGGCATAGCAACAGCTTGCCGATATGGGCGTTGCTCTCCATCAATCGATGGGCGTCGCTGGCCTGGTCTAGTTTAAAGACAGTATGAATCACTGGTTTGATTTTGCCCTGTGCCAGCAGGGGCCAGACTTTTTCTCGCACGGCGATGGCGATACCAGCTTTGTTCTCGACGGGCTGACTGCGCAGGGTGGAACCGGTCAGCACCAATTGCTTGAGCATCATCGGAGTCAGATCCACCTCTACTTTTGAACCGCGCAAAAATGCAATAGAAATGATGCGACCCTGAAATGCTGCGGCACGAATATTTTTTTGCACATAATCGCCACCGACCATGTCGAGGATAACATTTGCACCCTTTGAAACATCTTTAATGCCGGCGACAAAATCTTCTTCATGGTAGTTGAACACCTGTTCTGCACCAAGTTCCCTGCATGCCTGGCATTTTTCTGTGCTTCCGGCAGTGGCAAATACCCGTGCGCCAAAGGCGTGTGCCATTTGAATGGCGGTGGTGCCGATACCGCTGGTACCGCCGTGGACAAGCAATATTTGCCCTTTTTTTAAAGTGCCACGTTCAAAGACGTTATGCCATACGGTAAATACGGTTTCAGGCAAGGCCGCTGCTTCCTGTACAGAAAGTCCGGTCGGCACCGGCAAACAAAGGCTGGCTTCAGCGACAGCGTATTGCGCATAACCTCCTCCGTTAAGCAGAGCGCACACCTGGTCGCCCGGTTGCAGGGTGTGGACATCGCTGCCACAGGCAACTACTTCACCGGCAACTTCGAGACCGGGAAGATCAGAGGCGCCGGGTGGTGCCGGGTAGCCGCCCTGACGCTGGAATACGTCGGGGCGGTTGACCCCGGCAGCCGCGACTTTTATTAACACCTGCCCACTATCAGCCTGTGGTAAGGCGCGCTTTGCAACGACCAGGACCTCAGGGCCTCCGGGCGTGGAAATTTCTATACAATTCATTGATGACGGTAATGATGATGTAAGTAATGGCATATTGGCTTTCTTGACTAAGTTGTGGGATTAGAATGATTTGTTGATATCCGCGAATTCAAGTAATAAGTGCAATAGTATAAATGTGATACAGATAACTGCGCCGGTAGCTGGTAGTAATAGTTGCATAAAAGTCCTCTGCTTTGAACGCCAGTTGAGGGCGAGCAGCGAGGCGTTTACCAATGTGAAAACGCTGAGAATAAACAAACTGGTTATCTTTGCCAGTGTAACCAGAGGTAGAGCCAGAGCAAAGATCATCACGCAGGTGCCAACCAGTAAGGTGGCAAAGACAGGGGTTTGGGTGTGGTCGTGTACCTTCGCCAGCGCCGCGGGTATCATGCCCCGTTTGCCCATGCCGTAGAGAACGCGTGCGCACATAATAATTTGTAGCAGTGCACCGTTTATTATCGCGACCATGCTAATTGCTGCCATCGCGCTGACTGGGAATTGAGTGTTGTGTTCTACAATTAGTGCCAGCGGTGCTTTGTTACCCGCTAATTTTTCCAGTGGTACAGCCGCGACTGCACAGAGAGCGACCACCACATAAAGGCTCGCGGTAATAATCAGGGCGAGCACAATACCACGGAACATATTTTTTTCGGGGTCTTTGACTTCTTCGGCCATATTGACCATGTCTTCAAAACCGATAAACGCGTAGAAAGCGATAAATGCTCCAGCGGCAATGCCGGACCATGCGGGTAGTGACAGCGGCGCAAAGTATTGTTGTGGCCGCTCCAGCAGCGATGGCAGGGAATCGAAGCTGGCCCAGATAACCACGCCGATGCCAAATATTTCTACAAAGGTTGTCGCCACTGCCACGTTGACAGATTGCCTGACACCCCATGAGGCGAGGGCAGTAAGACTGCCGATTAATAAAATTATCATCACGGCATCGGGAAGCGTTACCAGGATCGCGAAGTAGCCAGTAAAGCCACGGGCAATCGTAGCTGCAGACACGATTCCGCTGAAGACAATGGTCAGGCCCACCAGCCTGGACAGGTGAGTTGAAGCAAATGCCTCCTGTACATAGACTGCTTCACCGGCGCTGTAGGGAAATCGCCGTGCCAGATGTCGGTAGGAGTAGGCGCTGAAACTCACCACAATGGCTGCCACCAGAAATGCCACTGGGGTAAAGGAGCCACTCACCAATGCGACCTCGCCCAGTAGTACATAAATACCGGCACCCAGAATAGTGCCGATGCCATAGAGGGTGATTTGCGAGAGCGACAGTGTGCGTTTTAAGGGGGTGGCCATCAGACTGGTTGCGCACTTATTAAGAGTGTAAATTATACTGTTACCTGGCGACAGGTATACTGGTGTTATTAACGCGGAGACGTAGCGGGTGGTGGAGCCGGCAGCACCAATATGAAATGGCAATATGAACAGTAAGATAAATAGTTTCAAGCGCAAGTTGAGCATTATTATTTTCGGCACCGATACGCCGGCCGGGAAGATGTTTGATCTGGTGCTTATTTATGCGATTCTGATCAGTGTTACCGCTGTAGTTCTGGATTCTGTCAGCGAATTACATCTGGCGTACGGACGTTGGTTTTTTTACCTGGAATGGTTTTTTACATTGCTGTTCACGGTTGAGTACTTTTTGCGAATTTATATTTCTGCCCGACCGGTTAAATACATTTTCAGTTTTTTTGGCCTGGTTGATTTGATCTCCGTCATTCCTTCCTACCTCGCCCTGATAGTGGTTAGTGCTAACTACCTGCTGATTATTCGCATGATGCGCGTACTCAGAGTATTTCGTGTGCTTAAGCTGGTTCGATATATGAGTGAGGCGAATTTACTCATGCGTTCTCTTTACATGGGACGCCGTAAAATATTAATCTTTTTTTTCACAGTCATTATCCTCAGTTTTATTTTTGGTTGCCTGATGTTTCTTGTTGAAGGGCCGGAACACGGGTTTACCAGTATTCCCAAAAGTATTTACTGGACAATAGTGACGATTACTACCGTAGGCTATGGAGATATCACCCCGCAGACCGTTTTCGGACAGTTTATCGCGGTGCTGGCAATGCTCACCGGCTACTCTATTATTGCGATTCCTACCGGTATCGTCACCGCCGAGCTAGCTTCCGAGATCGGCCGCGTACGCTCGCAAAAGCTGTGTCCTAACTGTGGCAGTGCCGGTCACGAAACTGATGCCAAATTTTGCAAATATTGCGGCGCGGGCGAGCTTCCTGAGGTGGAATAACGCTTGTGCAGATTGACCAGGTGCCTGTGTCTATGTTGTCCCGTGGCTATATAGCAGGCAACAGTATCGCTGGCGACAGCTTTTGGAAGAGTCCTGCTAATTTCTGGTGGTATGCTGAATTTAAACGCAGGCGCATTGAAGCGTCTCCCGCAGCGTTGTTTAATGTGCGCCGGAAATATCATTATCATATTCCCAGTTAGCACAGTAATCGAGGAGCAACATGACAGGCCAATACCAGCAGACTTTTGAACAGGCGCGTCGGGATCCACAAAAATTCTGGGGTGATGCAGCGCGGGATGTGCATTGGTTTGAAGCACCCAGGACTATTCTTGACGATAGCAACCCGCCTTTTATAAAGTGGTTTCCTGACGGCATTACCAACGCCTGTTACAACGCTCTTGACCGGCATGTGGACAATGGTCGGGGCGAACAGGTGGCGCTGATTTACGACAGCCCGGTTACTGGCACCAAAGCAACATTTACCTACCGTGAAATGCTCGATCGCGTATCGCGATTTGCCGGTGCGCTCGCGCAGCAGGGCGTCGTCAAAGGCGACCGTGTGATCATCTACATGCCAATGGTGCCAGAAGCTGCTATCGCCATGCTCGCCTGCGCGCGAATCGGCGCTGTGCATTCTGTTGTGTTTGGTGGCTTCGCGGCCAATGAACTAGCTGTGCGCATTGATGATGTTAAGGCAAAAATGGTGCTCGCGGCGTCCTGCGGGATCGAGCCAGGACGCCTGGTGGACTATAAACCCCTTCTTGATGAAGCTATTGAACTGGCCAGTCACAAACCACAGACCTGTATTATCCTGCAACGTGAGCAGGCCCCGGCACAATTGTTGCCCGGGCGCGATCTCGACTGGCGTGAGGTGGAAAACGCCCAGCCGGTACCCTGTGTTGCCCTCGCTTCCACAGATCCTTTATATGTACTGTATACATCGGGTACCACCGGTGAGCCCAAAGGTGTCGTGCGCGATATCGGCGGCTCAATCGTGTCGCTGCAATGGAGTATGCAAAATGTATATGGAGTCGCGCCGGGCGATGTGTTCTGGGCGGCATCAGATGTCGGCTGGGTAGTAGGACATTCCTATATCGTCTATGGCCCCCTGTTTAACGGCAGTACCTCGATACTGTTCGAGGGTAAGCCGGTGGGGACACCGGATCCGGGTACCTACTGGCGTATTATTGCTGAATACGGCGTCAAGGTTTTTTTTACAGCACCCACCGCATTTCGTGCGATCAAGAAGGAGGATCCCAGGGGCGAGTACCTGCAAAAATACGACCTGTCCGGATTTAAAACCCTGTTTTTAGCTGGTGAACGCTGTGATCCAGACACCCTCGAATGGGCTACTGACAAGCTGGGTATCCCCGTGATTGACCACTGGTGGCAAACTGAACTCGGCTGGCCGGCCTGTGCCAATTGTCTGGGTCTGGAGCTGCTGCCAGTAGTGCCCGGCTCGCCTACCAAACCGGTTCCGGGTTTCGATATTCGTGTCCTCGACGAAAACGGTGCAGAGGTAGGTGGCGGTGAGATCGGTATCCTGGCCATCAAACAGCCCTTGCCACCGGGTAGCTTTACCACCTTGTGGGGCAATGATCAGCGGTTTAAATCGTCATATTTTGAGAATTTCCCCGGCTACTATGAAACTGGTGATGCCGGCTTCATAGACGAAGACGGTTATGTATTCGTCATGGCTCGTACTGATGATGTCATTAACGTCGCCGGCCACCGGCTTTCGACAGGGGCCATGGAGGAAGTGCTGGCGGCTCATCCCGATGTTGCCGAGTGCGCAGTAATCGGTGTCGCCGATGCGATGAAAGGGCAGGTGCCCCTGGGCATGGTTGTGCTTAGCGACGGTGTCACCCGGCCGACAAAAGATATTTGCACGGAGACGATTCAGTTAGTGCGTGAAAAGATTGGCCCGGTAGCGGCGTTTCGATTATGTGACGCGGTAATAAGATTGCCAAAAACGCGCTCCGGTAAAATATTACGTGCCACCATGCGCAAGATTGCTGACGGTGAGGACTGGAAAATGCCAGCGACAATTGATGATCCGCTTATTCTGGATGAAATCAGTGAAGTGTTGCGCGGGCTAGGCTACCCGCCGGTATGATGATAATCATTATCGACCCCATTGATTATATCAGTCTGATTACGTAGCATAGCGATTGGTTATTTACTTGCCGGTAAGTTTTTAGGTATCTTGCTGGTAAGTTTTTTGAGTATGTTTTGAATATGTTTTGAATATAAAGACGCGAGCCTAAGCTATTATGGCCTCAGTTATAATGTAACGCTCTACAAACTTGTTTATTAACAATAACTCCACTGAAGACCTCCGGAGGCCAGGGGTTGAAACCGACAAACATTACAAATCCAGAATACTTCCATAAGGTTGTAGACTGTCAATATGCGTGCCCTGCACATACCCCGGTGCCTGAGTATATTCGTCTAATCGCTGCCCAGCGTTATACCGAAGCGTACATGGTTAACTGGGAATCGAATATCTTTCCCGGAGTTCTGGGTCGAACCTGTGACCGTCCCTGTGAACCCGCCTGTCGGCGCGGTCGGGTGGAAGAAGAACCTGTCGCTATCTGCCGTCTCAAGCGTGTTGCAGCGGATAACAAGGACGACATTACTGAATTCCTGCCCGTTGCAGGGGCCAGTAACGGCAAAAAGATAGCGTTGGTCGGCGCTGGTCCTGCTTCCCTTGGTGTCGCTCGTGACCTGGCTCCGCTGGGCTATGAATTGCATGTATACGATGAAAACGCCAAAGGTGGTGGCTTTATGCGCAGCCAGATTCCTTCATTTCGGCTTCCTGAAGAAGTGCTGGATGAAGAAGTGGCGTATATCACCGATAACAAAAATGTCACAACCTTCTATACATCCCGTGTTGATAGTTTGAAAGCCCTGCTGGAAAAAGACTACGATGCTATTTTTGTTGGCTCCGGCGCCCCCAGAGGTAGAGATTTGCCAGATTTACCGGGCCGAAAAGAAGGCGCGGAAAATATCCACATTGGTATTGACTGGTTAGGTAGTGTCGCCTTTGAGCATACCTCCAGTATTGGTAAAAAAGTCATCGTCCTCGGCGGTGGTAATACCGCCATGGATTGTTGTCGTACCGCGCGGCGCATCGGTGGTGCCGATGTTAAGGTAATTGTCCGTAGCCCCTTTGCCGATATGAAGGCATCGCCCTGGGAAAAGGACGATGCTGTCGCCGAAGATATCCCCATCATCGATAACCACGTGCCCCTCGAATTTGTTATGGAAGACGGCAAGCTGGTAGGTATGCGCTTTGATCGGGTACGTGCTGAATACGATGCAAAAAATCGCCGCAAGCTGATTTCGACCGGTGAAGAGCCGGCGTTTTATCCCTGCGATGAAGTATTGGTGGCCATTGGTCAGGAAAATGCCTTCCCCTGGATTGAACGTGATATCGACATCGAATTTGATAAATGGGAACTGCCAAAGCTGGATGAAGTAACCTTTCAATCCACCAACCCCCAGGTGTTTTTTGGTGGTGACGCAGCCTTTGGACCGGAAAACATTATCACTGCCGTCGCTCAGGCCCATCAGGCGGCAATCTCCATTGATCTGTTCTGCCATGGTAAGAAGCTAACCAGGCGACCCGAGCCAGGCGTCACTCTGGTGACCCAGAAGATGGGCATTCACGAATGGAGCTACGATAGCTCAGTGGTGAGTGACATCCGCTTTCAGGTGCCTCATGCGGACAAGGCGGCTGCTCTGGGTGACCGGAAACTGGAAGTCGAACTTGGCTTCTCCGCCGAGACGGGCTTCGAGGAGGCGCAGCGTTGCCTGAATTGCGACGTGCAAACCGTATTTGTTGAGTCGCTGTGTATTGAGTGTGATGCCTGTGTCGATATTTGCCCGACGGAATGTATTAGCTTTGTTGAAAACGGTAAAGAAGCCGAGTTGCGAGAACGCTTGCGCATGCCGGCCCGGAATACCGATCAGGATATCTACGTGTCAGACAAACTGCCGACGGGGCGAATAATGGCCAAGGACGAGGATGTCTGTTTGCACTGTGGCCTGTGTGCCGAGCGTTGTCCGACATCGGCGTGGGATATGCAACAATTCCTTTACCAGGTGACTAAAGCTTCCCAGATATAGGGCGCCCAAAAATGAAACGAATAAAAGCAGTCAACGAATTTGTTATTCGCTTTGCCAATGTTAACGGTACGGGCTCGGCCAGTGCCAATGCGATGTTTGCAAAATCGATATTTCGCATGGGCATCCCGGTCAGTCCGAAGAATATTTTCCCCTCTAATATTCAGGGCCTGCCCACCTGGTATGAAGTGCGCGTCAGTGAGAAAGGTTATCTGGGCCGTCGCGGTGGTGTTGATATCGCAGTGTCGGTTAATCCCCAGAGCATGGCTCAGGACATAGGCGACCTCAACCCCGGTGGTTATTTTGTCTACGATAATACCAAACCCCTCGATTTACGCCTGCATCGCGAAGATGTGCATTTGATCGGCTTGCCGCTGACGGATATTTGCCGTCGAGAATATACTCAGGCACGGCAGCGGCAGTTGTTTAAAAATGTGATTTATATCGGTGCTCTTGCGGCCTTGCTGAATATCGAATTTCCGGTACTTAAGGAACTGGTTGACGAGCAATTTAAAGGCAAGGACAAACTGGTTGCTTCCAATATTCATGCCCTCGAACTCGGCTATCAATACGCTCTGAAAAACTTTAAATGCCCCCTCGGTGTGCATCTCGAGCGCCGTGATTTGATAGGCAAAAAAATCATGATGGAAGGCAACGATGCTCTGGCCCTCGGCGCGATATATGGTGGCGCGACGGTGGTTGCCTGGTATCCGTTGACACCCTCGACCTCGGTGATCGAGGGATTTGAGAAATACGCCAAACGTTTGCGAATTGATCCCGGCAGTGGTGATCGTCGCTACTGCGTTGCTCAGGCTGAGGATGAACTTGCGGCAATTGGTATGGTCATTGGTGCCTCCTGGAACGGTGCTCGCTCGTTTACCGCCACTTCCGGCCCCGGGCTATCGTTGATGGGTGAATTTCTTGGCCTGGCGTATTTTGCAGAAGTGCCAACAGTTCTGTTTGATATTCAGCGCGCAGGTCCGTCTACGGGTATGCCCACCCGCACCCAGCAGTCGGATATTTTTGCTGCGGCCTATGCCTCACACGGTGATACCAAACATGTCCTGCTGATTCCTTCTGACCCCAAAGAGTGCTTTGAAATGTCGGCAGAGAGCTTTGATCTGGCCGACCGCCTGCAGACGCCGGTGATTCTAATGAGCGATCTTGATCTGGGCATGAACGATAATTTGAGCGAGCCCCTGGAATGGGACGACCAGCGAAATTATGATCGCGGCAAGGTGCTATCGGCAGAAGATCTCGATAACTTGACCGAGCGCTACGGGCGTTATCGCGACGTTGATGGTGACGGTATTTGCTATCGTACATTGCCGGGCACACATCCGGACAAAGGCGCCTTTTTTACCCGTGGAACATCGCGTAATGAGTACGCAATATATACCGAGTTCGGTGATGCCTATGTGAGCAATATGGAGCGCTTGAGCAGGAAGCTGGAAACTGCCAAAAGCATAGTGCCGGCGCCACAGGTTTACCGGGCAAAAAAGACCACCCGCGACGGGATGATTTTTTACGGTAGCAGCAGGGATGCTAGCCTGGAAGCTCTGGATATTCTTGCTGCCAAGGGTTTGCATCTGGATGCAATGCGTTTGCGCGCCTTCCCCTTTAGCAAAGAGGTCGTAGACTTTATCGACGCCCATGATCGGGTTTTTGTTGTTGAGCAAAACCGTGATGGGCAGATGCGCAAATTGTTGATTATTGAGTGCGAACTGAATCCCGGCAAGCTACTTTCCTATACCCATTACGATGGCATGCCGATGACTGCACTCGATGCGGCCGATCATATTGCTCGTGTACTCGGTAGTAGCAATATTACCCCCCTTCGTAAAAAGAAGGCTGGAGAAAAAGTATGAGTTATATCCGTCCTGAATTCCGACACCCAGACTCGCAAACCAATATCAACGGTTTTACCCGCAAGGACTACGAAGGTGCGCTATCAACCCTCTGTGCCGGTTGTGGTCACGACTCAGTCAGCAGCGGCATTATTGATGCCTGTTTTGAACTGGGTGTGTGGCCGCACCGGGTAGCAAAAATATCCGGTATCGGTTGTTCGTCGAAAACGCCCACCTATTTTCTTGGCAAGTCCCATGGTTTTAATTCGGTACATGGCCGTATGCCCTCAGTGACCACGGGGGCAAATATGGCCAATGGCGAGATGGCCTACATCGGTATTTCCGGTGATGGCGACAGTGCCTCCATCGGTCTGGGCCAGTTCGGTCATGTGGTGCGGCGTAATCTGAATATGGTTTACATTGTTGAGAACAACGGTTGCTACGGTTTGACCAAGGGACAGGACTCGGCGACGACCGATATTGGCTCAAGCAGTAAGAAGGGCGACCCCAATCCTTTTCAGCCCATTGATCTGTGTAGTATGGCCCTGCAACTGGGCGCGACATTTGTAGCGCGCAGTTTCTCCGGTGATAAAGAGCAGCTTATCCCGCTTATTAAGGCGGGTATCGTGCACAACGGTTTTGCCTTTATCGATGTGATTTCACCTTGCGTGACGTTTAATAACACCCCGGAATCCAGTAAAGGTTATGAGTTTGTTCGCGACCATATGGAAGCCACTGGCAAGATGGATTTTGTACCCGCACGTTCTGAAATTACCACCAATTACGAGTCCGGTTTTACTAAAGAAATCACCCTGCATTATGGTTCGGTGATACACCTTTATAAAGACGACAAGCTGGATTGCACAGATCGCAACAGTGCTTTGCGAGCTATTCAGGAGCACGATGAAAAAGGTCAGGTGTTGACCGGTCTGCTCTACGTCGATCCGGATAGCCGTGATTTTCACAAGGTTCAACAGACTGTTAAACATCCCTTGCGTGATCTCGATGAACAGGACCTTTGCCCCGGTGCTCGGTCTCTGGGGGCCATAAACGCCAGCCTGCGTTAGGCGCTAAACTATCCTCTGCCTGTGTTGAAATGGCAATTCTGGGTAGACCGGGGCGGTACATTTACCGACCTGGTTGCCAGAACCCCTGCGGGTCAGCTCAGTACCACCAAACTACTTTCTGATAACCCTGAGCATTATGACGATGCTGTGCTAGCGGGTATCTGTGAGTTGATGCAGGTGGCATCTGTTGATGATATTCCCTCTGCACAAATAGACTGCGTGCGTCTGGGTACTACCGTGGCCACCAACGCGCTGCTCGAACGGAAAGGCGCGCCGACCCTGCTGGTCACTACCGAAGGGTTTGGTGACGCGCTAAAAATCGGCTACCAAAATCGTCCTGATTTGTTCGCCCTCAATATCAAATTACCAGACCCTTTATATAAAGAGGTGCTAGAGGTTGATGAACGTTTGGCGGCAGATGGCTCAGTCGTTCGTGCGCTCAATGGATCTGCTTATGAGCACGCTTTTCGCCAGGCCTTAGCCCGTGGCCTGAATTCTGTTGCCGTTGTGTTTATGCATGCCTACCTCAACCCCGTTCATGAACTGGCAATCGGTGAAATTGCCAGAAAAGTGGGTTTTACCCAGCTTACTCTCAGTCACCAGGCCAGTGCGCTGATCAGATTTGTGGCCCGTGGCGATACCGCCGTTGTCGATGCCTATGTATCACCGATACTGCAGAACTATATACAGAGTCTGCGGGACAGGCTGCCAGCAACACGGTTGCTATTTATGCAATCTACGGGTGGTTTGACGGAAGGAAAAAATTTTCGTGGTCGCAATAGCCTCCTGTCGGGTCCGGCCGGGGGTGTTGTCGGCGGTGTTAAAACCAGTGCCGCTGAGGGGGTTGATAAAATCCTTGGTTTTGATATGGGTGGCACGTCCACCGATGTCTGGCATTTTAGCGGCGGCAGTGGCCGCAGTAGTGGTAGTGGTGATGATGATAGCGGTGCCGGAGCCTATGAACGGGTCCATGAAACCACGCTGGCAGGCGTGCGGCTACAGGTGCCGATGATGGATATCCATACCGTCGCTGCCGGCGGTGGTTCGGTTTGTTATTTCGACGGCTCAAAATTACGGGTCGGTCCCGAGTCTGCCGGTGCAATTCCCGGGCCTGCCTGTTACGGTCGCGGTGGGCCGCTGACCATTACCGACTGTAATTTATTGCTTGGCAAGCTGGAGTCAGATTACTTCCCGCAGGTGTTTGGCAGCAGCGGGCACGAAGCCCTCGACAGCCAGGCCGCTCATTTGAAAATCTCTGCGATTGCCGCGCAAATTGAAAAGGTAAGCGGAGATAATATGTCCGTCGATGCTCTCGCCGAGGGCTTTGTAGATATTGCCAATGAAGGCATGGCCGGCGCGATTAAAAAAGTGTCGACACAGCGTGGACACAATGTCGAGCAATATGTGCTGGCCTGTTTTGGTGGTGCGGCTGGACAACACGCCTGCCGGGTTGCTGAACGCCTCGGTGTGCAAAGCGTGCTTATACACCCGCTGGCCGGCGTGCTTTCCGCCCTGGGTATGGGGCTGGCGGAGATCGCCACCCTGGCCGAACGCAGTGTCGAGTGGCCGCTTACGCGCGCTGATCTTGATGCTGCCCTGAGTGTGGTTATTGCTTCACTGCGTAAAGAGGTGATGCAGCAGTTGCCCGCCGACGCAGGCAAGGGCCATATCAACTGGCAGGAAAAGGTCTATCTTCGCTACCGGGGTGCCGACACAATAATTCCGCTTGCACTGTCCAGCTTAAGGTCAGCAGCCAGGTTAAGGTCAGCAGCCAGGTTAAGATCAGCAGCGGAATTAAGATCAGCGCCACAACCGGAATCAGAACCAGCGTTATCACCTCCTATAATGCAGGAGGCATTTGCACAGGAATTACGAGCAGCGTTTGAACGCGAGCATCTGGCGCAATTTTCCTTCCTGCAGCAAGGCCGGGAATTAGTGATCGATAGCATCAGCAGCGAAGCGGTGCTTGCCGGTGCCATAACCTCGGGGCCAGTACCGTCGGAATCAGTACCGTCGGAATTAGTACCGTCGGCGTCAGTTATACCTGCGTCGGTAGACAATAGCCTCGCAAATACCTTGCCCTCGGTAAACGAAACACCAGCCATAGCCATAAAAACCACCGACCTTTATTCTCATGGTCAGTGGCGACAGGCGCTGGTGTTTCGGCGCGAAAGCTTGTTGAGCCATGAAACTATTATTGGCCCCGCCGTTATTGTCGAAAGTACCGGTACGACGGTGGTTGAAGCGGGTTGGCAGGCCCTTGTTCTGGCTAGCAGATCGCTGCAAATTACGCGCCTGCCTGCCGAGAGTTTAGCGCCCGGCCTCAGCCCTGATGAAAGCACCCCTCAGCAGCGCACCACCGGGAACAATACTTCGCCCTCACAGCCATTTGAAAACAAGGCCAACAGCGGTATCACTACCCAGCGCAACCCTGTGCATCTGGAGTTATTCAATTATCAGTTTATGTCCATTGCTGAGCAGATGGGTGCAGTGTTGGCCCGTACCGCCCACTCGGTAAATATCAAAGAGCGGCTGGATTTTTCCTGCGCACTGTTTGACGGTAAGGGCAACCTGGTGGCCAATGCGCCACATGTTCCGGTACATCTCGGCTCCATGGGCGCAACCGTAGTCCAGTTAATCGCTGCCAGATCAGGCCTGTTTATTCCCGGCGATGCTTATCTTGTTAATTCACCCTATGCCGGTGGCACACATTTACCCGACTTGACCGTGGTCACGCCTGTGTTTGTATCGGCTACCAAGCGACCAGGTTTTTTTGTTGCCACTCGCGCCCATCACGCCGATATCGGTGGTACAACTCCGGGTTCCATTCCGCCGGATAGCACGAGTATTGAGCACGAAGGCGTGTTGTTCGAAAACTTCCTGCTGGTCAAAGATAGCGTATTTCAAACTCAGGCGCTGACCCAAAACCTGGCGGCGGGGACTTACCCAGCACGCAATATTGAGCAGAATATTGCTGATTTACAGGCGCAAATTGCCGCCAATGTACTGGGTCAAAATGAATTACAAAAGCTGGTTGTCGACTATGGTTATGAGGTGGTTAGTGCTTATATGGCCCACGTGCAGGATAACGCCGCAGAAGCCGTGCGCCGAGTAATAGGCAAGCTCAATAATGGCAGTTTTCGCACGCTGATGGACAACGGTGCGGTCATCGAAGTGACTGTCCGTGTAGACAGACAGAAAAGCAAACTGGCTATTGATTTTAGCGGCACTTCCCCGCAACAAAATAATAACTTCAATGCCCCCGCTGCCGTTTGCAGGGCCGCAGTGCTCTATGTATTGCGCACCCTGGTGCCCGATGCTATCCCCCTGAATGAAGGCTGCCTGCGACCTGTCGATATAGGCATTCCCGAAGGCTGCATGCTCAGACCTCGCTACCCGGCCGCAGTGGTGGCCGGCAACGTAGAAACCTCACAAGCCATTGCCGATACGCTTTATGGTGCTTTGGGTGTGCTCGCCTGCTCCCAGGGCACCATGAATAACTTCACTTTCGGTAATGAAAACTACCAGTATTACGAAACCATCTGTGGTGGTGCCGGCGCGGGCAATGGTTTTGGTGGCGCCAGTGCCGTACAGGTGCATATGACCAATTCAAGATTAACCGACCCGGAAATTCTGGAACTGCGCTTCCCGGTGCGCCTCGAAGCCTTTTCCATTCGCAACGGCAGCGGCGGCGGTGGCTTCTACACCGGTGGCGATGGCGTCGTTCGGCAAATAAGATTTTTGCAGGCGATGACCTGTAGCCTGGTGTCCAGTCATCGCGATCAGCCCACATTTGGAGTGGCCGGAGGTGGCAGCGGCAAGGTGGGCGTTAATTTATTGGTCAGGGCTTCCGGTGAGCATGTACCCCTGTCTGGGGTGGCCCGTTTTGAGGTGCAAAAGGGTGATTTGTTGGTCATAAAAACACCCGGTGGTGGCGGTTTTCAGAAGCTGCTTTCCAGCGAGTAGTTTTCAGCCAGGAGGGTACAGATAGTGGCAGCTAGTAGGTGCTGATAGCAACACTACCCCAGCAGGGTTTTAGTTTCGATAATCCGTAATTTAAGTGACGAATTAATTTCCAGTTTTTTGTAGTTCAAGGAATGAGTTAAAGATATTTCCGCGAATTAACCTGATAAAAAATCTACCACCAGATAGTTAAGTTTGATTGCGTAGTAATTGCCAGTAAATTGACAGCAATAGTTGATGGGTCAACTTTGCGTCAAGTGCTTGACAAATCTAGCGAGACGGATTACTTTGCGCGGACACCAAAAAATATAAAACACGGGGGTGTCGCTTTGTATAAAATTAATGATAATTTGGGTGTAGTTAGTAACAACAATAATTTAGTTAAAACCGATAATCTGTTTGTCAACGAAGTAACCAGAAAAAAAGCAACCAGTAATAAAACAACCAGCGTTAAAGCATGGCTCGCAAAACCAGCGAATGTTTTTTCTTTTGCTGGCACGGCAGCAGTGGGGCTGGTAACAATAGCCGCGCTATCTTCAGCACCAGCCAATGCAATCCAGTTCGATATGGATGTAAACAACGTCAAAGGCTTTGTCGACACCACGGTCACTGCCAGTATGGCGGTATCGACCAAGACGGCCTCGCCGCGGCGGGGATCATCCAGTGGCCGCTCCAATGTGTTTAATCACGGCGGCGACATCTATAGCGCGCCCTTATCGTTTATCACCGATGCCGGGTTGACTATGAAAAATTCCTGGGGCGATAGTGGTATTTTTACGCGCTTTGGCTACCTCTATGATTTTGTCGCCAGAGATGGCGCCAATAAGTGTACCAACTGTTTTGATGGTGGTAATGGCGGGGCTGGTACTCTCGACGGTATCCCCAACGGTGCACGCACCGAGTACAACAAGTTCACCCTCTACGATCTGTTTGTGTATACCAACTTCCAGATCGCCGGCCACTATACCTCGCTACGGGTCGGCAAGCAGGTGATTAACTGGGGTGAAAGCAGCATCATGGGTGGCGGTATTACCCAGATGATCAACCCCCAGGATATTAATAAGCAAACGATACCGGGCAGCGATATCAAGGAACGTCTGCTGCCCCAGGAGATGGTCTATACCAACTTTGAGATAACACCCAATACCAGTCTCGAAGCCTACTATGTGTGGAATCACCGGCGCAGTGAGTTTATCCCGGTGGGTTCATTTTGGAGCCCCTTTGACTTAATTGGCCAGGGTTATAATCCAGACATTACCGGAGTGGGTACAATATCGACTGGCACCGACAAAGCCAGCCGCAGTGGTCAGTGGGGTATGGCGCTTCACCATATCATCGAGGGTTTAAACTACGCGGATCTGGGTTTTTACTACGTGCGCAGTCATGCCTTTTTACCCACCCTGCAGGCCAACTGGGATCCACGGCAGACATCGCCTGTCCCCGGATTCCCCGGCACCAGCTATCACTCGGTGTATACAGATGATCAGGATACCTATGCGATCTCGCTGAACGGTGAAGTGGGTGATACCGGTGTGTCCTTTCAGACTGAGGCAAACCTGAAGACCGACTTCTACGATAGCCGGGAATGTCAGAACTTGTTTGGCCTGGGCGGCATTCTAGGCGCTCTTGGCGCTGCGCCATTCCCCGCGAGTTACACGCCCAACTATCCTCATGTCGGTGGTGTGCCGGGTTGCGAAAATCAGGCCCATGATATTTATACCTGGATAGGTGATTTTACCTACTCCATAGGCGGTGGCCCCTTTGGTGCCGACAAGCAATCCTATGTATTTAACTGGAATATGGAATGGGTCGACGGCGCGGATCGCGGCGACCCCACAGACAAAATTACTGTCGGTGGGGTGCCCAAGGGGCTCGAGCGCTCACCGAGTGTGGACCAGCTGGATCGTCTGGTGACGGACTATTCCTGGGGCTACGTGATGGTGGCGGCGTTTGAATACAACAACCTGTTCTGGAATCTCAATGTCAAGCCGAGCTTTGTGTGGGTTCATAATGTAGAGGGCTACCAGGCATTTAACGCAGGTGCGCTAACAGAGAACCAGCGCACCGTTCGAGCTGGTGTTACCTTTGACTACCAGAGCAAGATGTCACTGGAGTTCGCCGCTACGCACTGGCCTGGCAAAGATGGCACCTGGTCTGATGCAGATAATGTTTCTGCCACCTTTAAATATAGCTTTTAAGGTAGTTGTAACTAACATAATTATATTAACGTAACTGTAATTAACTTAGCTTTATTTAATGCAACTCTAATTTAGCACGACTCTCATCAGCGTAATTGCGATTAGGGTCGTGTTAATTTGCTGTCACTAAGAGCCTGTAAAAGAACTTGTAAAAGAAAACGTCCATAAAAAATGTTCACTAAAGAACGTGAAAATATAATTAAAGGAGCTACAGACATGAGTGTTGTAATAGCTGGGAAATTTAAAAGTGCGATTGTGCTTGCCGGAGCTATCGGCCTGACTTTTGGTAGCGTCGGCGCAATTGGCGCGCTCACCGCAGAGGAAAAAGCCAGCATCGGCCTCGAAGGTACCACTTTAACGCCCTCTGGTGCGATTCGTGCCGGTAATGCCGAAGGCACTATTCCAGAGTGGAAGAACGAGCCGATTGTGCCGCCCTCGGACTTCACTGTCGGCGAGTTCCATACTGATCCATTTCGTGACGATAAGGTTCAGTTCACTATTAATGCACAGAATTTCAAAGACTATGCCGACAAGCTTACGGTAGGCCAGATACAGATGTTTCAGACCTACCCTGACTACTTTATGAATGTCTACCCGACCCGGCGTTCAGCGGTTTACCCTAAGTATATCTACGACTCAGCGGAGAAAAATCTGGATCGGTCGGAAATCGTTCTTGCGGATATGAATATGGGCATTGTCGGTTTTAAGGGCTCTCGCAAGGCCTGGGCTTTTCCCATACCTCATAATGGCAATGAAGCATGGATGAATCAGTCCAGCCGGCCTATTAATCCGTGGATGGAATCCTGGGAAACCACCCTGGCGATCACTAGCACAGGTGATTATGTTGTCAACAAGCTGAGTATTCAGCAGCACCAGAAATGGAGTGACCCTGATATAGCCGATGAAGATTTTAACCCAGAAGATCCCTCTCTACTGTACTACCAGACCTTGACTGCGCCCGCCAAACTCGCCGGTCAGGTGGTATTAGCTATTGACCCTGCGACATTTACCAAAGTTTTTCGCAGGGCCTGGGCCTATAGCCCCGGTCAGCGCCGGGTCAAGCGAGCGCCGCAGATCGTTTACGATAACCCGCTGACTGCCAGTGATGGTCTGGCGACCACCGATCAGAAATGGGGCTTTAACGGACCTAATGATCGCTTTTCATACAAGCTGCTGGGCAAAAAGGAAGTGTATGTACCTTACAATGGGTACAAATTACTGGCCAAAGATGCCACGCCGGATAAAATCATTAATGAAAGCGGCAGATTAAACCAGGATTACTCTCGTTATGAACTGCATCGGGTGTGGGCGGTAGAAGCGACGCTCAAAGAAGGTACCAATCATGATTATGGCAAACGAGTTTTCTATCTCGATGAGGATTCCTGGTGGATCATGCTGGTGGACGGCTACGATAGGCGAGATCAGATCTGGCGTTACTGGGAATCCCATGACGTGGTGTGGTACGACAAGGGATTTGTCCACGCGGCTGCTGAGTTTCAGTACGATATGCAGGCGGGTCGTATGATCGCATTGTTGCTCGATAAGAATAGAGCACCTGACTTTACCTGGCGTAATGATGATAATTATTTTACACCTGCATCGGTGCGCAGAAACGGCATTCGTTAAAATAGTGTTTGCTAAAAAATAGAGACTCACGACAAAAAATGGCTGGTAAAACCAGCCATTTTTTGTGGCTTTAAGATTCTTGTGATTGCTCGATCGACAAACGCCCGATCTACAATAGTGTCAGAAGTAATCCAGAAGTAATCCAGTAGTAAGTTGTAAAAGTGCCCTTTGTATAGTTTTTCTTTTTGGAACGAATTAATTTGCGGCAAATATACATAAATATAATGAAATTCAACGTGGCAGCGGTGATAGTGGCTACTAGACAATTAAAAAGTAGCACAATCAGGTATTGCTCTTTAAGTTCTTTAAGTT
>Ga0164315_10000633_pt1 | contig 24935 bp, 21 predicted proteins | sample GuaBasSedimGuay6_FD_113737 | JGI IMG/M metagenome (GOLD analysis project Ga0164315, IMG submission 113737) | Subseafloor sediment microbial communities from Guaymas Basin, Gulf of California, Mexico - Guay6, Core 4569-2, 0-3 cm | ecosystem: Environmental > Aquatic > Marine > Hydrothermal vents... | reverse complement strand
GGCGGCAACGGTCGCCGGAATATCGAATAATTTCAGATCGGCAAAGACTTTTTTGCCCTTGTCTTTAAGTTCTGCCATCAGCTCAAAATAATGACCGGATAAAAAAACCTCCAGACCCAGCTTGTAAAACTCAACTGAATCCCCAAGCCCGGAAATCAGGGCCTGTGCCTTTTCGATGTCTGGCACGTCCAGTGCAAAAATCAAACGTTCACGGGTTGGGATTTGCGTGTTAGTTGTTGTCATGATTAGCTCCTAGCCTGTTTCCAGGTTTGCATAGGCCAATACCAGCCACTTGGCGCCTACCCGGTTGAAATTGACCTGTACGCGGGCATGCTCACCGGAACCCTCGAAACTAATGACGGTGCCGGCACCAAATTTCTTGTGGCTGACCGAAGCACCCAGTTGAAACGGCCAGTCCTGTTTGATATTTGAACTGGACGAGCGGTATTCTGGTGCTTTTGGGCTGGCCCATGGCCGTTGAACCTGCATCCTTGGCCGAATTTCCTGTATCAATCCTGATGGTATTTCATCCAGGAAACGTGATGGTCGGCAATGATTTACCGAACCATACATACGTCTGACCTCGGCATAACTGAGGCAGAGATGCTCCTGTGCCCTGGTGATGCCCACATAACAAAGTCGGCGTTCTTCCTCGAGTCGCCCACCCGCCTCGGTGACACTGCGCTGATGCGGGAACAGGCCGTCTTCCATACCCACGATAAACACCATCGGAAACTCAAGGCCTTTGGCCGAGTGCATGGTCATCAATTGCACACAATCATCCCAGGCTTCACCCTGTGTTTCGCCAGCCTCAAGTGCTGCATGGCTGAGGAATGACTGCAGATCGGTCATACCGGCCTCTTCGTCTTGTGTGGGTAATATGAAAGCCTCGGTTGCATTGACCAGTTCGCGCAGGTTTTCTACCCGGGATTCCATCTTGTCCACAGGTTCCTTTTGGTAGTGACTAACCAGTTGGCTGTCTTCAATCACAGCTTGCATCTGGTTGCCCAGTGTCCAGTTTTCCATGCGCTCACGCATGCCGGATATGAGTTGCATAAAGTTGTTCACTGCCGCCAGTGCCCTGGCAGGCAACAGATTTTGGTGGATACACTCCTGTGCCGCCTGCCACAACGGCAAGCTGCTTTCGCGTGCCTGCAGACGCAGTGTGGAGAGTGTTTTCTGACCGATGCCACGGGCGGGTGTATTGATGACACGTTCCACGGCGGCGTCATCATTCGGGTTCTGAATCAGACGCAGGTAGGCCAAAGCATCCTTGATTTCAGCCCGTTCAAAAAAGCGTAGCCCACCATAGACACGATAGGCAATGGATGCCTTGAGCAGGTACTCTTCGAACAGTCTCGACTGGGCGGTGGTGCGGTAGACAATGGCTACTTCATCTGCACGCCTGCCCTTGGCCAACCACTGTTCTACCTGTTGTACAACAAAGCGAGCTTCATCCTGCTCATTAAAGGCGGAGTAAAGCGTTATGGGGGCCCCCTTATCGCCAGCGGTCCAGAGTTTCTTGCCCAGACGCTCTTCGTTGTTGGCGATCAGGGCATTTGCAGCTTCCAGGATATTACCGGTAGAACGGTAATTCTGTTCCAGCTTGATGGTTTGCACCGGTGTGAAGTCACGGCCAAAATGTTGCACATTTTCAACCTTTGCCCCGCGCCAGCCATAAATGGACTGGTCATCGTCACCCACCACCATGACGCTGCCACTATCGCCGGCCAGCATACGTATCCAGGCATACTGAATGGAGTTGGTGTCCTGAAATTCGTCTACCAGCAGATGACTCAGACGATTACGGTAGTGCTCCAGCAGTGATGGGTTGTTCAGCCAGAGTTCGTGTGCGTATAACAAGAGATCGGCAAAATCCACCAATCCGGCACGCTCACAATAGGCCTGGTAAATCTCGTAGATTCGCACCCACTGGGCCGTTATCGGATTACCCATATGTTCGATGACATCCGCTCGCTGACCTTCATCCTTGCGTGCGTTGATGTACCACTGAGCCTGTCTTGCAGGCCACTGGGCGTCATCCAGTCCCTCTTCCTTGATCAGGCGCCGCAGTACCCGATACTGGTCATCGGAGTCGAGGATCTGGAAGTTCTCCTGTAGCCCGGCTTCCTGCCAGTGCATACGCAACAAGCGGTGGGCAATACCATGAAACGTACCAATCCACATTGAGCGCGCGGGGACCTGTAAAAGACTCTGCGCGCGTTCGCGCATCTCACCGGCAGCTTTATTGGTGAAAGTCACCGCCATAATACTAAGCGGTGAGACATGCTCAACCTGAATCAGCCAGGCCAGACGGTGGATCAGGACACGGGTTTTACCACTGCCGGCACCGGCGAGCACCAGAGTGTGTTGTGCCTGAGAAGTGACCGCCTTGCGCTGTGCTTCATTCAGTTCATCAAGCAGGTGGGATACATCCATCTTTAAGGGGTACCGTGTTCCCTGGCGATCGCACGATAGCCGATGTCAGGTCGGAAAAAAGCACCATCCCAGTGGATTTTGTCGCAACCAGTATAGGCTGCCGTGGCCGCATTACCGACGCTGTCAGCCATGGCGCAGACGCATAAAACTCTCCCACCTGAGCTGACTACCTGGTCATCGAGCAATTTTGTTCCGGCGTGAAAGACCCGGGTAAGATCATTATTGGCGGCATTCAAGCCGGTAATTACATGGTCTTTTGTATAGCTGCTGGGGTAACCGCCTGCTGCCATCACAACGGCCAGCGCCGGTCTTGAATCCCATAAGGCATCGATCTGATCCAGCTTTCCATTAACTGCCGCCAGGCAAAGCTCTGACAGGTCGGATTGCAGACGCATCAGTATGGGTTGGGTTTCCGGATCCCCGAACCGTACATTGTATTCGAGAACCTTGATTTCACCGTCAGGTGAGATCATCAGTCCGGCATATAAAAAACCGGTAAACGGCATACCCTGCTCAGCCATACCACGTATGGTCGGTTCGATGACCTGTTTCATGGCCTTGTTATGCAACTTTTCATCGATAACAGGTGCGGGTGAATATGCCCCCATACCACCGGTATTCGGACCCAGGTCACCTTTATCCCGGGCTTTGTGGTCCTGGCTCGTGGCCAGTGGCAGAATGTGCTCGCCGTCGGCCATGACGATAAAACTGGCCTCCTCGCCCCTGAGAAACTCTTCAACAACCACGCGGTGGCCAGCTTCACCAAAAGCATTACCCACAAGCATATCTTTAACAGCTGATTCTGCTTCATCAATTGTTTGGGCAATAATCACGCCCTTACCCGCTGCCAGACCGTCGGCCTTAACCACGATCGGTATGTCATGATCGTGGATAAAAGCGATAGCCTCATCAATATCAGTGAAGTTGCCATAGGCTGCGGTTGGGATGTTGTGCCGAGCCATGAAATCCTTGGAAAATGCCTTTGAACCTTCCAGTTGGGCCGCGGCCGCTGAAGGACCAAAGCAGGGCAGTCCCTCTTGTGTGAATTGATCAACGATACCCGCCACCAACGGTGCCTCGGGGCCGACGATTGTCAAATCGATATGATTGTCCTGTGCAAAACCAAGCAAGCTTTCAATATCGTCGCTGCCCACCGCGACGTTCTCCACTTTGTTCTCAAAAGCAGTGCCGGCATTGCCGGGCGCAACATAAACAGTCTCTACTTGCCCGGACTGAGCAACACGCCATGCCAGGGCATGTTCACGACCACCACTACCTATGATAAGTACTTTCATTCGGGATTATTTCCACTCAGGTTTTCCGTGAGATGATTGTAACGGAAGAGCAACCGTTGGTTGGCGATTTTAACCGATCACCAACCGCCTTAATGCCTGAAATGACGCACGCCAGTAAACACCATTGCCAGGCCGAACTCGTTTGCGGCAGCGATAACTTCATCATCACGCATCGAGCCACCGGGTTGGATGACGGCCTTGATGCCGGCACCGGCAGCGGTATCGATGCCATCTCTGAATGGGAAGAACGCATCGGAAGCCATTGCCGCGCCTTCAAGTTCAAGACCGGCATCAGAGGCCTTCCAGCGTGCAATGCGGGCCGAATCGACGCGGCTCATCTGCCCTGCGCCGACACCGAGTGTACGGCCTCCGGCAGCAAAGACAATGGCATTGGATTTGGCCATGCGGGCAACTTTCCAGGCAAACAACATGTCCAGCCATTCCTGCTCTGTTGGCTGACGATCACTAACACAGCGACAATCCTCTCTGCTTATCCTGTCTGCATCTTTTTGCTGTACCAGTAAACCGCCGGATACCCGTTGATAATGCATCGCCATACTGGCGGGCTGTTTCGAACTTGACCGAAGTAAACGGACATTGGGTTTGCCGGCAAATCGTTCAATGGCGCCATCGCTGAAGGACGGTGCGATGACAACTTCGACGAATTGTTTATCAATAATCGTCGCGGCGACTTCAGTGTTCACCAGTTGATTAAAAGCAATGATACCGCCAAAACTCGAAACAGGATCGGTCGCAAAGGCGTTCAGATAAGCCTCTGTGTTATTGCTTCCGGTGGCAACGCCACAGGGGTTTGCATGTTTGACGATGACGCAGGTCGGCTGTTGGTCAAACTGATTGACACATTCCAGGGCGGCATCTGCATCGTTGATGTTGTTGTAGGAGAGTTCCTTGCCCTGAACTTGTTCAGCGGCGGCAATACCGGTTGGTATAAAACCGGACTCAACATAGAAAGCAGCTGATTGATGCGGGTTCTCTCCGTAGCGCAACGCCTGCCTGTGTTGAAACTGTGGTGTGATGTATTCGGGCAAGCTACGTGTTTCGCCGTCATGGCCGGATCTGCGACTCAGGTACGTGGACACCAGGCCATCGTAACGGGCGGTATGGGCAAATGCCTTGGTCGCCAGCATGAATCGAGTGCTTTCTGATACCGAACCGCTGGAAGCCAATTCGTCAGCGACTGCCGCATAATCACCCGGATCCACGACAACCGAGACACGAGCATGGTTTTTAGCCGCCGCCCGCACCATCGCCGGTCCACCTATATCTATGTTTTCGATCGCGTTTTCAAGACTGCAGCTTGCATCTGCGGTAACCGCTTCAAATGGATACAGGTTGACAATGACCAGGTCAATGGGCGGAATATCCTGTGCCCGCATAACATCCTCATCCTGTTGGCGGCCGAGGATACCGCCATGAATGCGCGGATGCAGGGTTTTTACACGACCGTCCATGATTTCGGAAAAACCAGTGTGCTCACTGACACCGGTTACGGTCAACCCGGCTTCGGTCAATAGTTTTTGAGTGCCACCTGTGCTTAGCAGGGTGAAGCCGAGATCCAGTAATCGTCGGGCAAAATCTACCAGACCGACTTTATCTGAAACGCTGACGAGTGCGAACTTGTTAGGTGATGACATGTGTGCTCTGCTCTTAGGTTTTGGTCAATCAAAATTTCGTGTGTTGACCACAGTGTGATGAACACAGGGTGATATTCAGGTTTGACTCCGGTCACCGGCGCAGCCGGGTAATTTTATTCGATCGTGCCTGAATGGAATACCGTCGCATCTTTGTGCGCAGGGTGTTGCGGGTAATACCCAGCATATCTGCCGCCCGACTCTGGTTGCCACCTGTACATTTTAGAATTTCTTCGATCAGTGGCGGTTCTATTTCGGCCAGCAGCATCTGGTACAGGTTTTCAGGCGCGGTATTGCCCATGTCCTTAAGGTATCTGCTGACGGTGGTTTGTACGTGTTGTCGGAGGGGGATATTGTGGTCTGAATCTGCGTTCATGATGTCTTTGTATAGTCGTTTTCTGATGGATGGATATTTACTCTGCACACTAACATAATTGGTAGCCAGGAGCCTGTTAATTGTCATGAAACCGCCATTTAATGGCGGTTAGATTAGCTGAATTCCAGCCCGCCCGAACCTGTCCGGAAAACCTTCCCCTGCTTTTTTGGCGTTATCCTTAAAGAAACCGGATTTCAAAGCCGACAGCCTGCTCGCCGGGATCTCCGAGTTCCAGCAGAACCGGCAGGTAGACATCTTTGGCCAGACCACTTTTGATGTCTGCTCCAGGGCGTAAATAGTCTGTCGGTTGGAGTCGGCGTCGTGCAACCGGCTGGTTGGCGGCATCCAGCAATGTTACTTCCAGTTGCGGAAATTCCTGACTGTGTTGTGCGAGGTTCACAAAGGTAAGACTTAAGACCAGGATACCGGAACGTGTTGGATGTGTGTGCATGTCGCGACTGACCAGCTGCACCTGTTGCGGGTCTTTCAACAGACCTTCCGGTTCAGCCTGTAACCAGCCAGTCTGATTCATCCAGGCGCTGAGGGTAGGGTTTTCCAGAAGCGGTCCGCGAAAGGTCCAGGCGATGTTGACTATGGTCAGTAGAACCAGCAGAGCTGTTGCCAGGCCCCAGGCCAGGTGCTTCGGCTTGCTCTCGGTATCTTCAGGCTCATCACTGTCAGGAGTATCGGTCTTACCGGTTTCTGTGGTAACCCGGAGAACAGGCGGTGTCGCATTGGGTCCCCGTGCGGGCCCGTGCGCCTGACCGGACGGCCAGCTGTCGAAAAGGAAACTCAACGCGCTGAAAGTTCTGCCGCATTCCCCACACTGCACCAGGCCACGGGCATGGCATACCAGTGCTGCGTTGAGTGGGTGAACAATTTTGCATTGTGGGCAGCGGGTAAACATGGGTGTCTGGAACTTCAGATCAGAAAGAACTTAACCCTGATCTGTCTGCTCTTCTTCAACTTCCTTGTTTTCTGACGTCAGGAAACGATACCGCTCAAGGTCTTTTTGGAAGCGGGCACGAATGCTTTCTTCTCTTTCCTGCACCGCCGACCGTCTTTTTTCATCCCTGGCGCGCCGGGCATAAAGTTTGGCAATTCTGTTTTGCTGATCAGCACTGATTTCCTTACCTGCCCGTTGCTGGTCAGCAGCCTGCTTGATCTGATTCCTGATGGAAGTACTGGTACTTTCAAAGGATTGATCAATCAGCCTCGAATCGTAACCCAACTGGGCGATCTCCAAATCGAGGGCGCCAGTGATATCTTCCTCTGATCGGTATTGAATGACCAATAACTTGTCAGATTGAATCCGGCGCTCATCTTGTGAGATTAACGGCTGTCTCCCCAGTTCCTTTTTCTCCTCAATAATAATAATATCCACTGGAATGGAGGTATCCTCAACATGTTCGATCACGATGCCGGCACTATTAAGGATGTCATAGGGTTGCTCGGCATACTCCGCCGGTACGATGGCGCCGTAGTGCACTTTCCCTTCTTTATCTTTCCAGCGATAGGTCTCGGCGGAGACTGAAACGGCCGCAAGGCTCAGTATCCCGGTGACAAGAACTGCCACTATCCAGGGCCGGGGTACGACTGTAGTACGCGGGCTATATTCCATAGTCGTTACGATACCGCTGAATGGCCTTGATGTCGATATCTGCAACAGACCGTGTTTCAAGAAATTCAATCAGGTCACCCAGGCCTGCAATGGCAATAACCGGTATGCCAAATTCACCCTCAACTTCCTGTGCGGCAGATTGTGCACCTTTACCACGTTCCTGACGATCAAGGGCAATCGCCACACCGCAGGCATTGGCGCCGGCTTGCTGAATCCAGTTAATGGACTCACGTACTGATGTGCCTGCTGAAATAACATCATCGGTGATGAGTACCTGGCCATTGAGTTCGGCACCGACCAGCGTGCCGCCCTCGCCATGATCCTTGGCTTCCTTGCGGTTATAGGCAAACGGGATATTTCGCCGGTGACTGGCGTTGAGCACGATTGCAATACCGGCGGCCAGCGGAATACCCTTGTAGGCTGGTCCGAACAGCATATCGAACTCAAGACCCGAATCGATGATGGCTTGCGCATAACAATCAGAAAGCAATTCGAGGCTACGACCGTCATCGAACCCGCCGGCGTTGAAGAAATAAGGGCTTACACGTCCGGATTTCAGTGTGAATTCGCCAAATTTCAGATTGCCCCGTGCCATGGCAAGTTCAAAAAATGTTTGTTTATAGTTTTGCATCCGGAGAGTATCTCGCGGCTTAGCCAAAGCTGCAATATATCGTTGCAATATGTCACTGTAATTAGCTGCAATCATGGCCAAGGGCGGTTATGCTGCCGGTGTTTTATCAATACAGAAGAATTCATCTTATGCGGATAATCAGCGTCAATACCAACGGCATCCGGGCAGCGGCCCGCAAGGGCTTTTTTGAGTGGATGCAAAATCAGAAACCGGATGTTGTGTGTATCCAGGAAACCAAGGCCCAGGAGCACCAGCTGGCAGACCCGGTATTCTCACCGGATGGCTATCACAGGTATTTTCATGATGCGCAAAAAAAGGGTTACAGTGGTGTGGCAATCTACACCCCCCACGAGCCCGATAAAGTGAGTTTTGGCATCGGTTGGGATGTGATGGATTGCGAAGGCCGTTGGATCAGGGCCGATTTCGGAAATTTAACTGTCATCTCCCTTTACCTGCAATCGGGGTCTTCAAAGGAAGAGCGTCAGCAGATCAAGTATCAGACCATGGACTATTTGCAGCCCCTGCTCAAGGCCATGGTGAATGAAGGTCGCGAGTACATCATCTGTGGCGACTGGAATATTGCTCATAAGAAGATTGATATCAAAAATTGGCGTTCGAACCAGAAGAACTCAGGATTCCTGCCCGAAGAACGTGCCTGGATGGATGAATTATTTGGACCGGTGGGCATGGTTGATGTTTTTCGTCAGGTAGAAAAGGGTGAACACCAATACACCTGGTGGTCGAACCGGGGCCAGGCATGGGCCAACAACACCGGCTGGCGTATTGACTACCATGTCGCTACACCTGGTGTAGCTTTGAGCGCACACGCAGCAGAAATCTACAAAGAAGAGCGTTTCTCTGATCATGCTCCGCTGACCATCGATTATGACTACGAAATCGCGGGTAGGTAGCAGTCGTTGAATACTGAAGCTCGCCGCTGGCAGGAGATCCTGCTGAATCGCAGGATGGTGGTCTGTATCTTCCTTGGCTTTGCCTCGGGCATGCCACTTTATGTATTGTTTCAACTGGTGCCGGCATGGTTGCGCAGTCACGAGGTAGACCTGGCGACCATTGGTCTGTTCGCCCTGGTGTCGCTTCCCTATACCTGGAAGTTTGCCTGGTCTCCATTAATGGACCGCTATAAGCTGCCGTTTCTTGGCAGACGCAGGGGTTGGGCGCTGTTGACCCAGGTGGGTTTGCTGTTTTCGATTGCGGCACTCGGTCGTTTTGACCCTTCTGTCTCGCTGCAGGCGATTGTCGTTACAGTGTTTGTGATCTCCCTGTTCAGTGCCTCCCAGGATATTGTCATTGATGCCTACCGGCGTGAGTTGCTGGCCGACGATGAACTTGGGACGGGTACCTCCTTTTTTGTCAATGCCTATCGATTGTCTTCACTGGTACCTGGTTCACTGGCATTGATCCTGTCTGATCACTTGCCCTGGTCAACAGTGTATTGGGTGACCGCGGCTTTCATGGGTGTGGGCATTGCGACAACATTGTTCATCAGGGAGGTCAGCGATGATGCAATGGCCCCCGGCACTTTACGCCAGGCGATCGTCGATCCATTTGTCGAGTTTTTTTCCCGTGATGGATTTATGGCCGGTCTGGCCATACTCGCTTTCATGTTCCTTTACAAAATCGGTGACAATATGGCGACAGCATTGGCGACGCCGTTTTATCTCGATATGGGGTTCAGTCGAACCGAGATTGGCTCCATCGCCAAGGTTGCTGCACTCTGGTCCGTGATTGCCGGTGGCATCATCGGTGGTATCGCGATGTTAAAACTGAGTATCAACCGGGCGCTGTGGATATTTGGTTTTGTGCAGATGTTCACTATCGTGGGTTATGTCTGGTTAAGTACGGTGGGTCACCACCCGTTGGGTCTGTTTATCGTCGTCAGCGGCGAATACCTGGGTGTAGGCCTGGGTACAGTGGCCCTGACCGCATACATGGCGCGGGAGACCAGCAAGGCCTTTACCGCCACACAGTTTGCATTGTTTACCAGTCTTATTGCCGTACCCAGAACATTTGCAAACGCATCTACCGGTTTTATTATTGAAGCGATAGGCTATACCCTGTTTTTCATCATCTGTATCCTGGTCGCGATTCCGGGTATGCTTTTGTTACTGAAGGTTGCGCCCTGGAATACAGATAAGCAATGATACCTGCCATGAAAATAGATACGGATAATTTGTCCAGTCATATGATCGTTCCACAACTTGGTTGGGTACCGCTGAATTTGAGGGAACTCTGGAAATACCGCCAACTGTTGCGGATATTTGTATGGCGTGATGTCAAGGCGCGTTACAAGCAAACCATGGCGGGTGTGACATGGGTGATTATTCAACCCTTAATAGCGATGGTTGTTTTCAGTCTCTTTTTTGGCCGATGGCTTGGAATTTCTTCAGGTGATGTTCCCTATCCGATATTTACTTTTTGTGCCCTGATCCCCTGGACCTATTTTGTCCACGCCCTGACCGTTTCCAGTAATAGCGTTGTGGGTCAGCAGTCTGTCATTACCAAGGTGTACTTTCCACGTCTTTTAATGCCCTTGTCTGCCGTTCTCAGTGGCTTGGTCGACCTCTTTGCTGCCCTGGTTATACTTATTCCCCTGATGTTTTTTTATGGGTTGAAGCCCGGTTGGGAGCTCATTTTCCTGCCAGTGTTCATATTGCTGGCACTATTGACCGCACTGAGCGTGGGTGTCTGGCTGGCAGCTATCAATGTGCGCTTTCGTGATGTCAATCAGGCAATGCCATTTGTGACCCAGTTGTGGATGTTTTGCACACCGGTAGCTTATCCACTCAGCGTGGTGCCTGAAAATTTGCGACCGATCTACGAGCTGAATCCCATGGTAGCCGTGGTGGAAGGGTTTCGCTGGGCCGTGGCAGGTCAGGGTGAGCTTCCATTGCGCATGATGTTGGTGTCCATATGTGCAATGCTGGTGGTTCTTATCGGTGGTTTGTACTGGTTTCGCCGCGAAGAAGCATGTTTTGCTGACGTGGTATGAGGGTCGTAGCATGAAAGACAAAGGTCCGGCTTATGGGTGAGTTCGCAATCAAAACCAGCAAGCTGGGAAAACGGTATGTTTTGGGCACCCGTGGTGCCCACCAGGGTTTACATAAACTGTTTGAGGATAATCTCCGCGCGCTTGCCAAACCATTTTTGATTCAGCACAGTGTTGCTGATGCAGACCAACACCCCCAATTCCTGTGGGCTTTGCGTGACATCGATTTGAGTATTCGGCATGGTGAGATCGTCGGGTTAGCCGGTCACAATGGTGCGGGTAAGTCGGTATTGTTGAAAATTCTTTCACGTATTACCTGGCCGACGGAAGGACAGGCAACCCTTGAAGGAAAGGTTGGCTCCATGCTGGAGGTGGGTGCCGGTTTTCATCCCGAGTTCACTGGTCGGGAAAACGTGTTTCTGGTCGCTGCGACCCTGGGTATGACAGTGGATGAGGTTCGTGAGAAATTTGATCAGATTGTTGAATTCGCCGAAGTTCACGATATGCTGGATACACCTGTAAAACGGTATTCAAGTGGTATGTATGTCCGCCTGGCTTTTTCGATGGCAGCCCACCTGAATGCTAACATTATGTTGTTTGACGAAGTGATTGCCGTCGGTGACGCCGACTTCAGGGAAAAATGCCTGGCCCGGATAAAAGTCATGGCCGACGAAGGCCGTACAATAATTTTTGTCAGTCATAACATGGAGCTTATCAAAGAGCTCTGCCCACGCACATTAATCCTGTCCTCAGGCAAACTGGTGCACGACGGCCCGACCGACATTGACCTGCTGGATCGCTACGCGCATCTTGTTGAGCATCGATAAAAACCTTTTTATGAACTCAACCAGCGCAAATCGGCCGCTGGATTGGACGGTAGAATCCGATACAACCAGCCTCTGAAATAGGGGTCCTTCTCGACCAGTGAGGGGTTCGATTGTGCCTGCTCATTGACTTCAAGAATCTCGCCACCCATCGGGCACATGATTTCATGCTCCGATCCGTCCGGGGATGTCGCAACGGCGCAGGGAACGCCCTGCACAAGTGATTCACCGGGCAATGACAACTCAAACTCCTTGATACCCTGCGCCGCCTTTAGGAACAGGTCGCTCACTCCGATCCGCGCGATACCCTCATCCTCCATTAAAACCCAGCTGACATAACCGAGTCCGTAGTATTTTGCAGGGCAGGGTACATAACTCAAGGAACCAACCCTCTGCAGGCTGGCCGACTCAGCGTCCTCGAGGAGTTTGCCGCAACGGAGACTACGGTTGATGACGGTGAGCAATTCATCCGCGGTGAACGGTTTGGGTATGTAGTCCACGGCACCTGTCGATGCCAGGCTCTTGACTGCATTCTCCATGGTGGAGTAGCCGGTCATCATGACCACGGGTGTGTGGATACCCCGCTCATCGAGTTCTTCGAGGAATTGGAAGCCATCGAGGCCGTGCATCATGATGTCGCAGAGCGCCAGGCGAAAATTGCATTTTTCAAGACATTCAAGGGCCTCGGTCACATCGTTCGCTGCGGTGACCGTCATGCCTTCCGCGCTACATACTTTGACCACGACCTGGGTGATCGTGGGTTCATCATCTATGACGAGGATGTCACGTAGCTGCTTCATGATCCCACCGGTATTCGGATAATAAAACTCGAACCGACACCGACTTCACTTTCCACGGTGATGGTGCCGTTGTGGTTGTCCACGATCCCCCAGGTAACGGCCAGGCCAAGGCCCGTTCCCTTTTGGCCCTTTGTCGTTGCGAACGGTTCAAAGAGTTTTGGTAACTGCGATTTGGGAATACCGCTGCCGTCGTCGGTCACCCGGACTTCCACGTACTCGTCATTCCAGCCGGAGTCGACCTGTTCCCAGCGGTGCCAACCGCATCCATCCCGTAAACAACCTTGAACGAGACCTTTGAGGGGCACCTCGAAGGCGTAGATCGGAGCTTCACATTTCGGACAGAGCTCACCTTCTGCCATCAGCGAAGTCGAACAATCCGGACACTGGAGTTCGACACCTGTCTCGATAGCAGGCATGTCGTTCAAGCGATGCTCGTTTGAGCCATACATGGGGTTGAGGTGGATAAGTCCGGTGTCCTTTTTCTTGCGATAGCGCATGCTGATGGCAGGCTTGCCATCGATTTGAACCTTCCTGTCAACAAGATCATGTCGCTTTCGACACAGTGCGCGTTTGATCTGAAGGACGCCCTTGGCGCTAAGGTTTATCGACTTGCTTGTGATATTAATGGTACCACCGCTTGCGCCGATTGCATCCGATGCATTGGCAATCAGGTTGATGAAAACCTGCTGAATCTGATTGGCATCCACGGTCACCCTGGGAAGTGAGTCGTCCAGATCCATGATCAGGTCTACATTTCCTATGGAGAGTTGATTTTCGAGCACGGTTGCCGCGCGGTGAATTATTTCGTTGACGTTAGCCTTGCGCTTTTTCGGGGTGGTTTGTCGCGCAAAATCCAAAAGACTCTTGACGATCTCGCGGCATCGTATGGTTTCGGAAACGATGATTTTAAGATCATCAATTACCTCGGGTTGTCCCTGCGACCGTTTTAGCAGGTAACTGCTGTTGGTGAGTACGGCCGTCAGCGGATTGTTGATCTCGTGTGCCACACCGGCGGCCAGCCTGCCCAGGGAAGCGAGTTTATCGGACTGAAAAAGTTGCAAACGTGCCTGTGCCAGATTTTCTGTCATGTTATTAAAGGACTTGGCCAGCAGCCCCAGTTCATCGTGTCTCGTTACTTCGACCCGGTATGCGAGATTCCCACCGGATACGTGCTTCGTTGCCTTGAGAAGTTCCTGAACCGGTCGGTCGATCCACCATCTAACCAATAAGCTAACGATTAGACTCAGGATGAGGATAACACTGATCGCAAGTACGACAATGGCCATCTGGCTACGACGGATGTTTCGGTCAACTTCGGTGAGAGGCAAGGTGACATCCAGCATTCCAAGCACCGTTTGCGATGGGGGATGCGCATGACAGTCTGCAGTCCAGCAGCTTGCCTCATTGTAAACCGGGTTGATAATACCCAGCATTCGTGGAGAGTCCTCATCGGTGCGGAAGATCCGCATACGCTCCTGCCCCTCCAGGCTGGACAAGGGGACCCCTTCACCATGGCAACGCTCGCAGATATCTGCATTCATGTCGACAACATCTCCGACCTCTGTCGGGTCCGATGAATAGACGATTTCCCCCTGTTTATTGAATACCTGGATGCGATCAACGCTGTCCTGCTCACCGATGCGTTGTATACCCTCCCGAATCCGCTTTCGGTCCTGGTGCAGCATGTCGTAGCCCATGTCCGCCTTGAGGTGCTCGCTGAATTGATTCGCGTGCCGCTCTACTTCCATGAGCAGGCTCTTGTTTTCGGATTGAATATTGAAGTACGCAAAAATGCCGATTGCTATCAGGACCGTCAGTACCACACCGAAGGTCAGTTTAAGACCGATTTTGCTATTGAGCATAATCACCTGCTGCGTTTATGCCTAACGATGTGAGTCATCCGGCTTTTTCTTCGAAGGCGAAAGATATCGGAACAGGTATGCACCCAGTACCCAAAAACACAATAAGAGCAGGTACTCGAGACCCTTCGTCTCAAAAATATCTATATAGGTAAATGATTCCATTTCAGTTCCTTACTCTCCTAGTGCCCATACTTTGAGCTGAACACCGGCATGCGGGTGACAACCCAGCGGAATACCCAGAGCTCGGCAAAAATCACCATCAACGTCACGACGATTTCCTGCCAGGATGGATAGTAGTGTACATCCGCGTACCAGTTGAATGTAATAAAGGAAATATTGAGTCGGTTAAGGACAATGCCAAGCAACGCCATGGCGGAGGCAACTCGAATAATATTGATGCTCCTGTGTTTGAATCCAAAAGCAAACATCAAAGCGGGTAACAGGACGAAGCCAAGCACTTCTACCAGGTACCATGCCCCCCAGATATCGTTAATTAATCCCCATTGTTTGCTATGGATAAAAAGCAGGGCTTTAAAAAAGTAGTAGACAAACATGGTGATGGCCGCGCCTTTTGCCAGTCCAAAAACCATGTCATCAAAGGAATACTTGGTGTTGTGCGGGATGAGGGCCTTGAAAACCCGGTGGCTAATGGTCCCCTCGAAAATAATCATGGACAGACCTGCATAAATGCTGGAGACAAAAAACAGGATCGGCATGAATTCTGACCACCACAGCGGATGAATTTTGGGCTTGGCCATCAGGAACAATGCCCCAAGACCTGATTGATGAAGTATCGACAAGGTTATACCCAAAATGACTGCAGAGAGTGTCATGCCATGGAGGATTCTGCGTACTTTCTTCCAACCCAGCCATTCCGCGATGGCGGGTGAGAACTCGATGAATTCCGCAACCATGTAAATCATAAAATGCCAGGTGATCAGAAACAGAACGGAACTGAATCCGAAATTATTACCAATGATGGGATTCAGGGCATTCCATGGTCGACCGAGTTCCAGCAACAAGGCACCGCCATAAAACATGTAGGCGAGAAATCCGTTCAGAACGGTGACACGCACAATGGACTGGTACATATCCACTTTCATGACATAAACCACAAAAGTGATGACGTAAGCTCCACCGGCAAGCGCAACACCGGTTATAACGTCGAAACCAAGCCAGAAGCCCCAGGCAGTTTCCTGGGTGAGATTGGTCACGGCACCGAGGCCATATCTGAAGCGGAAGTACAGAATGATCAGACCGGTAATAATGACAGGAATGGAAATGACATTAAATGGGGTGAGCCATGGGCCGCGTGGTTTCATCTCCTGGAGCATGAATTGAACAAAACGGCCGAATTCTCCGCGAACTTTGACGTCTGTATTCATCGCTCATCCCCTTTCTTGAAAGTACTGGAACCGGACTCAACGTCCACCTCAAACTCAAAATCCCCCTCTCCATTTGATTGGTTACTGCCTGAAAGCGCGTTGAGCCCAAACAGAAAGGCGGGTACTCCGAAAAGAACCATTGGCACGGCGTAGAGGAATTCTTTTGTGTACTCAGGATAGGCTAGTGTACCGAGGTCGGTTCTGAAACCTATCTGCTCAAAGGGTACCGCCGACAAGTAAATATATCCGGTGCCGCCGGCCTCGTTCTCACCATAAATGTGGTGTACGTATTCATCGGGATGACTGTAAATACGATGCCTGGCGATTCCCAGGTTTTTGACTCGTGTACCAAACAAGAGTGCATCTGTAGGACAGGCTGCAACACAGGCCGGCTCTTTTCCGGCCTCAAGACGCTCATAGCACATGGTGCATTTCTGTATTTTTGGATTCCACTCGTTGTATTCAAATTTTGGTACATCAAATGGACAGGAAGTCATGCAGTATCGGCAACCAATACACTTGCTTCCTCTCCAGATGACCGGTCCGTTCTCTGTTTGCTTCATCGCCTCCGTGGGGCAGGCGGTGGCACAGGCAGCCTGGTAGCAGTGCATGCATTGTCGTTTAACAAATATATCACCCTTCTCGGTTTCATATTTATTAACGATCGTCCATTGTTCGACGCTTGTTTTCCTGTGCTCTTTAAGTGCACCGTCGTTAAGGACATCCGGAACCAACAGATCATGCTCCTCACCACATGCAACCTCGCATGCTCTGCAACCGATGCAGCGGGTCGTGTCTACCAGGATTCCCACGAACTCCTCTGGATCCTGTTTCTGCTGGGCACATGCTTTGTCGGCACCCAAGGCGGTGGCGCCGGTGACTAGCGATGTCTTTAGAAAACCTCGTCTATCCATGATGACTCCTTAATCCTGACGAAAATTGGAACAATGCCAGGACGTTGTAATTTCCAAAAAAAGTAATTCTCTATTTCGATTTCTTTACATGACATTCAGCGCAGCCCTTACTGGCCTCGACACCAGTACCCGTCTCATGACAATTCCAGCAACTCATATGGGTAACAACTTTGGAACTCAGTGTTTCATCTGATATGTCATCCGGGTTTGGGAGGTGACAGTCGGAGCATTTGTAATATTGTTCGCTTCTTGCTGAATTTGTATCGTGACAGGTAGTGCAACTCACCCAGGAGGACGTCATGTAGTCCGGGTGTGGGGTAGCCAGGTCCGTGGCATGGATCTGGTGGTGACATTCGACGCACTCTATTTCCTGATCCACAGCATGTTTCTTGTGTGTAAACAGCACATCGCCCACTGATGAAATGTAAGTAATTTCATCCGGTATATAGATATCGTCCGCTACTGGAGCGGTTTGATCTTCTTCCGCGGTCGGAATGGGATGGGCGATTTCAGCCCAACGTTCTTCGAACACAAAACCCTTGTAGGTGGGGCTTTCCTCATTGTGGCATTGTGTGCAACCTTCAGCAGTCTTGTTCATCACGAGACCTGCCGCCCTGGCGGCTTCCGGATCCCTCATGGTCTTGCTGGATTTATAGTCAGAACCCGGACCGTGACAGGATTCACAACCTACACCTTCGCTATCGCTGTACTTGCCTTTCTCGCTTACAATCACCGCGCTACCAAGGCTTGGCTTGGTAGCATGGCACTTTAGACAGCTCTCCTCGGTCTGTGGGTCGCCAAGCCCTTTTTCGGAGGCGATCCTTCTGGATTCCTCTGAAGCCAATGTTTCAAAGGCCTTGGCGTGAGCGGATTCCGTCCAGATTTTCCACTGATCCCCGGTTTTTGCCTTGTGACAGGTCTTGCATTTGGGCGCCCCGATGATTTCAGGGGCAGCGACAGCATCCTGTGCATCACAAAAGAGTGAAAAAGTGAAGAAACACAGTAGTCCTATAGAAAAATTATTCTTAAGCATAAATGCCTCACTGAATTTTTAATAGATGACTGGAACAGACGTCAATCAGGCTATCAGTTTTGTAGAAATGGCTTTGAGAAGTCGATAAGCAGTTTTGTATATTCTGCCTGTCTGGCTTGCTCACTCTCAGCCGTTTCAGTTGATTCATATTGAGCGGTATCTTCCAGAAATTTGTTTGAAAGTGTGTGGTATCGATCTATTTCCGCCTGGTACCAGTCAACGGAGTCACTCCCGATTCTGAGGTCTGGTAATTCGCTTGCAAGATTTGACGGTTCAATTCCGCACATCCAGCTCAGCCCAAACGGCTTGATCGCCAACCACTCGGGGTGCTCGGCATGTTCTGAATTGACCGAGGTGATTTGTCCGCTGAGTGGAGAGGGTAAATTCAGGCTGAACTCACCATATTTCAAAGTGAACAGTGTCTCCCCTTTCCTGACTTTTTGATCAACCTGGGGAAGTTCAACATGTTCAACGTTTTCGAATATTTTTCTTATGAGGTCATCAGGTCCAATCCGGACGGTACCGTTTGGCTCGATCTTTGCCCAGGCATGCTGGGGAGAAACAAATATTCCTGCCGGTACATTCAATTCAAATTTGGATTTCGACTCACCGGTACCCGCTTTGATCAAGCGGATTTTGTGCCGCATGTGTTTTTCCAGATTGGCCTGTCGTTTTATCAATGCGGTCTTCAGGAAGCCAAGCAGTTCATCCTCGGTGAAGGGTTTCTCGACATAGTCCATCGCCCCAACTCTGACGGTTTCTACGGCAGTTTCTATAGATGCATAACCGGTGATGACGATGACATCGATATCCGGACGCAAGTGCTTGACTGCCTTGGTTAATTCAACACCATCCATCCCGGGCATTTTCAGATCAGTGAAAACAAAATCATAGTCATTCTTACGAATGAGCCCCAAAGCCTCTTGGCCTTTTTCTACCGTGTCGATGCTATAGCCCGCGTAAACAAGTACCTTGCGAAAACTGTCCAGAATTATTTCTTCATCATCCACAGCCAGTATCCGGGCTTTTGGATTGTTGACTGCTACCCGCTTCAAGGTTGAGGCTTCTTCGCTGACATCGAGTTTCAAGCCGACATCAAGCGCGTGTTCTCTTTCTCTTTTCAAACGCGTGTCGGTCATCCTTTTCAGGACCATACGGAGAACCAGATCGACGACAATAAATGCAATGATGGTGGTGAAAACAATTAGAGCGACAATCATCTTATGGATCCTCTGAAATGAGAAATACAACCGCTTCGGTATACAAAATAATCACCCAACCCTGCCGGGAATACCGACCTTGAGATGGGTTTTCATTCCTAACTTGTCTGCAGCATACTCCCAAGTGAGGCCACTTATAATTGACATATGTCAAATAAAATGTGATATAGAAAAAACATATTTAGAAAACTTCTTAAGTTGTTGAAAATAAAATATAAAATATATAAAACATCAGGATTGTTTTTCGCGGGTATCGACTCAAAACGGCCTAGTTAAGTGATTATCTACGGGTCTCAAGGGTCGGAAAGCCAATAGGCAGGATGGTGTGTCGGGTTATTTACAACTGTTGGGTGGAACTTACGCGGGATGTTTTGTTTAGCAGGTCAGGGTTGGTGAATATCACCCAGTAAAACAGGTTGACGGGCACCCGTTATAAGCCTGGTGTCCTGGGCGAAGTCATTAAGCCTTTCACGTGCAAGCCAGGCAAATAATAAGCCTTCCACCCAATCAGGTTCTGCACCGTACCTGGCGGTGGATTCCACGACTGCATCCGGTAGTGCAGCAGCTATTCTGCGCATCAGGTAGGCATTGTGCGCACCGCCACCGCAGACAAGTAAACGTCTCGGTGGGGTGAAATCTGCCAGGCTGTTGGCAACACTCAGGGTGGTCAATTCTGCAAGGGTGGCCTGGACATCTACGGGTTTGGGAGACTCATCGGCAAGTGCTTTGTTCAGCCATTTCATATTGAAGTACTCAAGACCGATACTTTTAGGAGCAGGAAGCTGGAAGTAAGGGTCGTCTAATAACCGGGCAAGCAAACCGACATCCAGTTCTCCCTTGCGAGCCCAATTGCCGTTGTCGTCATAATCTTTGTGCAGATGAGATTTAGTCCATAAATCCATCAGGCAATTTCCGGGGCCACAGTCAAATCCCGTGATATTGCCATTGACGGGTAATACCGTGAGCTTGGTGATCCCGCCGATATTTAAAACTGCGCGATCCTCGTGTGCGCTTTGAAACAGCTGTCGATGAAGCAAGGGTGCCAGCGGCGCACCCTGGCCACCTGATTGTATGTCTGAATTCCTGAAATTGTTGACCACGGTTGTGCCGGTATTTTTGGCAATCAATTCACCTTTGCCCAGTTGTATGCTGACCGGATTTTCTGCCGATGGTTGGTGCCAGACATTTTGACCATGTGAACCGATGGCCCGTACGTCACGCATTTCCATACCGGCCTCAAACACCAGGTTTTGCGCAATGCGGGCAAAGAAACGTCCGAGGTTATCGTCCAGTAGATTCGCCACTGCTTCGGTTGGTGGTTTACCGGTTTCAAGTAATTGATCAAGAGTCAGTTTGATGGCAGGCGGGTAGGGTGTACTCAGGGCATGCAATAAGTCCATTGAACCATGATTGAAATTGACCAACACGGCGTCCACCCCGTCCCGGGAGATGCCAGATAACATGCCGACAATGAGTTCGTCTCTCACGGACTGTTAGCGTACATCGAGGTAGATTCCAGGCGGCTTAACTGTGATAAAACCGGAGCCGATGTTTGCTTGAAGTCGGCCAATTGTGTTTTACCAAGGGGATCCGCTTTCGGTAATGAGACCGTTCTTGGATTACGGTGGACACCATTGAGCAGGAATTCATAATGAAGGTGGGGAGCCTGTGCCAGGCCGGTGGCACCAACGTAGCCAATCACCTGGCCCTGTTTAACACGCTGTCCCTGCTTGACCGTACGGTTGGTGAAATGCAGGTACTTCGTGACGATGCCATTGGTGTGTTGAATAAATACATGATGACCGTTGTATTTGCTGTAGGCCGAACGGGTCACTTTTCCATCACCAGCAGCAAATACCGGTGTGCCTTTGGGCGCCTTGTAGTCTATACCGTTATGGGCTTTAACCCGCTTGAGTATCGGATGATATCGTTTTGGGTTGAAGTTGGAACTGATATAGGAAAAATTCAGTGGCGCACGCAGAAAGGCCTTGCGCATATTACGTCCGTCAGGCGCGAAATATTGGGCCTGGCCATCGATATCAAATCGTATTCCCTGGAATTTTTCACCCTGGTTGATAAATGTTGCACCGATTATCTCGCCATCACGTAAAAAGCTGCCATCCCTGTAGATTTTTTCATAGACCAGGAAAAAACGGTCACCCTCACGAATATCGAGAACGAAATCAATATCCCAGCCAAACAGCTTGGCCAGTTTCATGACCATGCCATCATTGAGGCCGGCCTGCTTACCGGCAAGGAAAAGTGAAGATGTAATGGTACCGCTGGTCTCGGTGATTTCAGTAATGAGGTCCCGGGCCTCGCGTCTCGCAACAGCCTTCTCATCAGCGTGGTCCACAATCAGGTAGTGGGATTCATCGATGGCGTAACGCATACGTTTGAGAGATTTGTCAGCATGACGCTGAAACTCGAAAAGGTCACCTGGCCGGATTTTCTTCAGTTGCCCGGTATCTGCGTTGAGAGTCATGATTCTGTGCAAGGTGCTTGCGCTAAAACCCTGCTGACGAAAGATGCTGTCCAGCGTTTGTCCCGAGCGGACCGTGGCAGTTTCCCACTGCTCGATTTGCGGGGGTATTCCGGCGATAGTCCCATCCGTGGTGATATCGACGTTGCCATCGGTTGGAAGTAACTGAAAACTTTGCCGGTCCGGCAGGTCCAGGTTTACGATTTTGTTGGTGATTATTTCACTGTCATCAGTGGTTTCAAGACCGCCTAGTGCGAAACCGAAGGCGATGAGGGTCAGGGCGAACAAAAAAAGTTTGGTTCGGGTCAATTTGAAGTAATTCTGCTTAAACATTCCAGACAGTCTGGACAAAAATTTCTTATTTCGCATGCTGCATACTGACCATCTTTTGAGCCATCTGTTCAGGCGGTGCTAAAGATAACACAGGCAGAGGAATTCGTAAGTGATTTTGCTGTTCCTGGCTGCACTAGGATTTGCGGAATATGCAAGTTTGTGGTGGAGGCTTGTCGTGCTAGGCAATACAATGCATTTTCCTTATCTTACTGCACACCAGACTGGCAGAATACGGATTGATATATGACGGATGTAAAACAGGCCCTGGAACTGATCTCAAGGGGCACGGAAGAAATAATCAAGCTTGAAGACCTGCAAAAGAAGCTGGAGTCGGGAAGAACCCTGCGGATCAAGGTCGGTTTTGATCCAACCGCGCCTGATTTGCATATCGGCCATACCGTGGTGATCAACAAGATGCGCCAGTTTCAGGACCTTGGTCACGAGGTCACATTCCTGATTGGCGATTTCACCGGTATGATCGGTGACCCGACAGGCAAAAGCGCAACCCGCAAGCCGCTCACCAAGGAAGACGTGCTGGCAAACGCGGAAACCTATGCCACACAGGTATTCAAGGTTCTGGACCGGGAAAAAACCAGGATTCGCTTCAACTCGGAATGGATGGCCGAACTCGGCTCGGAGGGAATGATCCGCCTGGCAGCGAAATATACGGTCGCGCGCATGCTGGAAAGGGATGATTTTGAAAACCGTTATCGCAGTGGCCAACCCATTGGTATGCACGAACTGCTTTATCCTTTAGCGCAGGGATATGATTCCGTGATGCTGAAAACCGATGTGGAAATGGGTGGTACGGATCAAAAATTTAATTTGCTGGTTGGACGGCATTTACAACAACACTACGGTCAGGAACCACAGGTCATCATTACGCTGCCATTGCTGGAAGGTCTTGATGGCGTACAGAAAATGTCCAAGTCACTGAACAACTACATCGGTATTACAGACGCATCCGACGAAATGTTCGGCAAGCTGATGTCGATATCCGACGAGATGATGTGGCGTTATTTTGACCTGTTGAGCTTCAAAGGCAATGAGGAACTGGCGGCCCTGAAACAAAGGGTTGCCGATGGGACAAACCCAAGGGATATCAAATTTCTTTTGTGTGAAGAGATCGTCGAACGTTTTTATGACCGTAAAGCGGCGGATGCGGCACGCGAAACCTTTATCGCACGTTTCCGCGGTGGAGCCATGCCGGAGGATATCCCGGAAAAAATCCTGGATAGCAGTGGAGAGGGTATTGGTATTGCCGCGGCACTGACACAATGCGGACTGACTTCAAGCAATTCCGATGCATTCAGAATGATCAAACAGGGCGGTGTTCGTATCGATGGGGAGAAGATCAGTGATCGTACATTGAAACTGGAAACCGGTTTCGACGGTATCCTGCAGGTGGGTAAACGTAAGTTTTGCAAAGCCCATGTCGAATAAAACACCACTGACAGCGGGTGAACTGCTTGAATTACGCACACGTCTGGATGAGATCGATGCCGGTATCGTAGACCTGGTCGCAGAGCGCCAGAGCGTTGTTACAACCATTGGTGAGCACAAGCTCAGGACCGGTCTGCCACTTCGTCACTATGAACGTGAACGTGAGGTCATTGACCGTGGTATGGCACGTGCTGAATCTTTGGGTCTTGAGGGTGCTGTCGCTCGCGACATACTTCAGACCCTGATTCATCATTCACTCAGTAACCAGGAAACCCATAAGCTGGCCCAGTCCGACCATGGTCATGGTCAGCGAGCCCTGGTGATCGGTGGTCTGGGTCGAATGGGTGTATGGATGTCGCGCTACCTTGATATGGTGGGCTATAACGTCGATGTTTCCGATCGTGTCGATGGCGAGACAGCCTTCAACAGGGTGGATGACTGGCAAGCTACGGTAAATGACTATGATCTGATTGTAGTCGCTGTTCCTCTGCGGCCCAGTAATGACATTCTCCTGAGCCTGGCAGAATTAAAACCGCGATGTCTTGTGTTCGACATCGGTTCGTTAAAAAGCCCGATGCGTGAAGGTCTGGATGCACTTCGCGCGGGTGGTTGTCGTGTATGTTCCGTACATCCGATGTTTGGACCCGATGAGGTCGGCTTGTCCGGACGTCATATCCTGTTTGTCAACGTGGGAAACCAGGAGGCGGTAGATGAGGCACGGGCACTGTTTGCCCACACTGCGGCCGACTGTGTCGAATTGAGCCTTCAGGAACATGATGAGGTGATGGCCTGGGTATTGGGACTATCCCACCTGGTCAATATCGCATTTGCCGGAGCTTTGGCACAAAGTGGTGAAGCGGTACCCCTGTTAAAGCAAATTTCCAGTTCTACCTTCAATGCACAGCTGAATGTCGCCACACAGGTGGTATCTGAGAATCCGCATCTGTACTACGAAATTCAACAGGGAAATGAAAATACTGCTGAGGTCAGTGAGCACTTTCGAAAGGTATTGAATGAGCTCGTGACGGCAGTTGTTGAGAATGATGAAGCAGTATTCACCCGGCATATGGGTGCTGCGAAAAAGCGCCTGGCAGAAACTGAGCTTGAAAGCGTCAACAAGATTGGAAATGGACAATCGTGAATCAGCTTGCAGATGTTGATTGGGATAACTGGCAGGCTGAAATCCCCGCGACACTGGTGTTTGTTGTCAGGGATGGCAAAATTCTGCTGATAGACAAGAAAACCGGTATTGGAAAAGGCAAGGTAAACGGTCCGGGCGGGAAAATTGAGAAAGATGAAAGCCCGGAAGCCTGTGCGATCCGGGAGTGTCATGAAGAACTGGGAATCACCGTCTCCAATTTGCAGTATTGCGGCCAGCACCGTTTTCAGTTTGTAGATGGTTTGACCATTCACGTATGGGTATACCGTACCGGGGACTTCGAAGGGGTTCCTACCGAGTCCATCGAGGCAAACCCGCTTTGGGTTTCACTGGATGCGATACCTTACGAACAGATGTGGGAAGATGACGCGATCTGGATTCCGATGATGTTACGTAATGAACGCTTCCAGGGTCGCTGGATTTTTGATGGTGACAAGTTGCTTGATTACGAGTTGTTGC
>Ga0164315_10000630_pt1 | contig 24973 bp, 19 predicted proteins | sample GuaBasSedimGuay6_FD_113737 | JGI IMG/M metagenome (GOLD analysis project Ga0164315, IMG submission 113737) | Subseafloor sediment microbial communities from Guaymas Basin, Gulf of California, Mexico - Guay6, Core 4569-2, 0-3 cm | ecosystem: Environmental > Aquatic > Marine > Hydrothermal vents... | reverse complement strand
GTTTCAGGAGCTAAAGGCAGAAATACACCAACAACATTTGCAATATTATTAGCACCTAAACTATAAGCCCCAAAGGCACCTACAACCAAAAGACTAATTCTGATAACAATATCTAAATCGAAAAGGTGAAGCTTTGCACGGAGTATTACTTTCTTCATTAAAAGAAAAAGTAAAATTGCGAAAATTCCTCCTAGTATTGGGCCAGCTACCCATGTGGTTACAATTTTAGTTAAACTGTTCATATCTGTTGGATTATTAGTATAAAGGTTCCAACCAATGATTGACCCCACAATTGCTTGTGATGTAGATACTGGGTATTTGAGTTTGGTCATCCAGAAGACAGTAATAGCTGCTGCCATGGCTACTGTAAAAGCACCAGCCATGGCATTTACATTACCAAGTTTTCCTAAAGTATGTGATGCGCCTGCTCCTTGAAATACTGCACCAAGGATAACGAAAATTGAACCTACAATTGCTGCGGTACGAAATTTAAGCATACGCGAACCTACTGCAGAGCCAAACACATTAGCGGCATCATTGGCACCTAAGGACCAACCTAAAAATAGGGCACTGCTTAAAAAAAGTAGAACCATAATTATATAGTTCTTTTAATTGCCATTATTGATAGAATATCTGCAGCAACTTCAGCAGCATCAGATATGTTTTCAATATGTAAAGTGAAGTATCTCAGATGTATTTTCTCACTTAAGCTCAATTTCTTAAAATCATGAAATATCTTTCTCTTTATTTCATCTGCCAATTGGTCGGCTTCTTTTTCGTAGAAATATACTTTATGAATATTGTCTTTAACAGTTAATGGGTCCCGAAAATAGGCTCTTTCTGCTGGTATTAACTCTTCAACAGCAGAAACACACAAGGAAGTAAGAGCTCGCCAATCTTTATGTAGCTCCTCTGGAATTGATGGCGATTCAACATCAAACTGAAATAGATTTGATTTTGCTAAATCAATAATATCATCGGTTTTTTCTAATAAACCAATTACATCGCCTCTAAACTGTGGGAGTAATGATTTTGTATATAGTCTATTTTCAATAGCACGTCTTATTTTATCAGCTTTCGCCTCAAGCTTAATTATTTTTTGCAGATTATCTTTAAATTTTTCTTGATTTCCACTTAGATAATAGTCCACACTGATTTTGAAAACTAATGCTCCTTGCTCAACTGTATCGAAGAATTCTTCAAGAAGTTTTTTTAGTGTATTTGTAGTTTTAAATATTGCCATCTTATTTAATATTTTGTACCTTTTCTTTATCTAGTATTATTTTCTCAACTTTCTTAATTCCATTGCGATTAAGAATTATCCTATATTTACTTATATTGGTTTTCTTTAAATATTTATACTTCAAAACCATATTTATATGATATACGTTCTCAGATTTGAAATTTTTCAACTCATCATTATTATTCAAAAACATAATTTGTGTTTCTGGGTTTTCCATCCGCATCAGTAGGGGTGAAGTATTGAAATAAGTAACATCATTTACACCACGAATTTTCACATTCTTGAATAGTTTATAAAGCCTTGCCACATCAATTTTAGTTCGACCTTTATAGTGCATTACTTTTTCAGTTGAGTTATCTTCTATATTGTTATCGAGCTTAAAATTACGTGCATTCTGAATGTCTTTGGGAAGATTATTTTCAGGTGTAAAACTAAAGCCTTGTGAAATTTCTCCAAGAATCTGATCTTTTTCATTGAAAATATTAATAGTCTGATCGTAAGTTTCTTTTTTTAAAAGATAGTTAATCAGTTCCTTAATCCAGTCTTTGATTCTATCCTTAAACATATAGCTAATCACTAAAACAACAAAGAAGCGAATAGTGAAATTTCCAAAAACTTGATTATAATAGAATGCTATTGAAGTTGCAAAAATCATAGCAATTCCAGCAGCTAGGCTATAATAAAATTGAGTTAGCCACTTATTCTCTTTATCAAAACGTGTAGCTATTATTAGCTTATTATTGATATAGCTAGAAAGCATGCTCCATCGGTACAAAAGTTTTTCATTTTCTTTATTGAAATCTTCAGTAATAGTACTTGGAAAGTTATGTTGATACCTATATGTTTGTTCTTCCTTAATTCGTTCGGTTACTTGCGAAATTATTTTCTTAGCATTTTTTGTAATGTGAGTATTATATATCTGTAGAATTACAAATAGATATTTGATATATATTGTGCTTATATACTCGTTACCAAGACTATATATTTTTACAATATCTTCATTGTTCTTTTCTGCACTTTTTATATGTACCTTTAGTGATCTGAAATAAATTATTACTTTATCAAGATTTGCTAGCAGACGATTAGTTATTCTTTCCCTTTCTTTATCGTGGCCAGCTTTATTTATACTACGCAATTCTCTCTTAATTGCTTTTTTAAATACGCTTAGGTAAACTTTCATTAAACCTTCTAAGTTGTCCAATGACTCCTTATCTTCAATGTTTAAGTTTAGAAATGCATTAGTAAGTTGTTGGCTAAATTCATTTTCCTCCTTTACTAAATCAGCGAGAAGAACCTTTGCCGGATCAATTCTGATATAAGAGTTAATCTCTCTGTAAAAATCCTTTTTGGTGTAATTTTTTCGATTAACCCCCATTCCCCATGGAAGAAAAAAGTATGTGTCGACAGTGTACTTCCTCTGCTTGCGAAATCGAGTTTTAGGCTCAGGCCTAAACTTGAACTTAATCTCTAAAGAGTAATCACCATATTTTTTGACACTTTCTTTTATCATTGTGTGTTTATTGCACTGTATATTTACATACTAAGTATTTGTACGACAACTTACTTCACTAATATTTAGGACAGTGAATGTATCGGTATTCCTGCCTGATTGCTTAGAATGACAGATTGATTATTTGATTTTAACCTTAAAACTTTGATACAAAGTAAAAGGAATAAACTTTAAAAGAAGCCTAAACCATTTGGGGTAATCTCTAGCCATCGGTAGAAGGTCATACCCATTAAAATACTAATTACCCACGCTACACCCATCATTGCTATTCCAAATTTAAATGAATCGGTCATGGTATATTGGTCTGTAACATATAAAAGTGCAGCGGGTTTGCTATTAAAAGGCAGCACATAAACGTGCTCAATTAAGAATGCCACAGGTAGTGCTAATGAAATTACTGAGAAACCAAATTTCTGTGCTACACCAATTGCAATTGGTACAAAAATTAATGTTCTCATTGTTTTAGATTGAAATACTAATGCGCTAATTAGCATGCCTCCAGTAAGTATTACATACAGTAACCAAAATGGAGTGCCTTGTCCTAGTCCCATTGCATCAAATGCATTATTGACACTAATGGCAGGGAGATCAGTTGCCTTAAAACCAGCTCCTAAAGTATATGCTCCTGCCGAGAATATTAAAAGATGCCAAGGTATATCTACTTCATTCCATTTTATTACTCCTACTTTAGGAAGCAAAGCAACAATTCCTCCTAAAAAAGCAACTGCAGTAGGGCTAATTCCATGCATTCTGTCGGTAACCCATAGCGCCAATATGCTTCCAAAGATAATCATTGCTTTTATCTCGTTAAAGCTTAGTTTACCCATTGCCTCCAATTCTGTTTTTAAACGATCCATCCCTCCAGGAATTTGAGGTAGGCGATCTTCCTTTTTTATGGGAAAGAATACTTTATTTGCTAGAAATAGACCTATAAACATGATTGCCAATTGAACAGGGAAAGCAGCCATCATCCAATCTGAGAAGAAAATATCAGTTCCTATTGCTCCACCAATTAATGCTGCTGCTATTAGGTTTGCTCCAGATCCTGTTACAAACATTCCAGCTCCCATATTTATATTCAAAAGGTTTTGTAATACTAAGCTACGACCGAAATTGTTTTTATCATTCCCGCCAGTTGCGCCATATACTGCAGATACGACCATAAAAATAGGAAGTAATATTGCTGCTTTAGCTGTAGTGGCTGAAATAAAGGCTGATAGAACAATATTGATGGCTATAAAACTAATAAATATACTGGAGGAACTTTTGCCAAATCGAACGATAAACCAAAGGGCAAATCTTTTAGCAACACCAGTAGCAACAAGCATACTTGCAAGAATAAAAGACATAATGTTCAACCACATTACCTTATGACCTAATTGTGCATAAGCTTCTTTTTCTGAAAGAACTCCCGTTAAAACTAATGTAATAATAAGTATTAGTGAGGTTTGATAATTAGGAATAGCTTCAGTCATCCACAATACTAATGCTGCAGCAAAAACAGCGAGCATACTCACATTCATTGCGGAGAATTCTACAGCACCAACCTGATCAAAGATATTTCTTGCTGATGTTGATAGTTCGTCAGCATTGATGTTTTGCAAAAAACTAAAATCACCAAAAAATTGAATATAGACAAATACGACTATTGCTAATGGTGCACCTATCAATACAAGAAAACTCTCGAATTTGGATTTCTCCCTTTTAGGAAGCTTCTCCATCCGATACTGTTTCATATCTAAAGTGTCAAAAGCAGGTTTATCTGTCATTGTTGTTTGTTGTTTATTGTCCACCTTCGCTAAAGCTACGGTCGATGAATTTGTTATTCCTTGATATCACTCCGAACTCAAGTAAGTCTACCAGTTCTTAAAAGGGTTCTTCATTAACATAGAGTTAAAATAGCGCACATCACCTGTAACTTCCTCGCCTAGCCATTGTGGCTTAGTGAATGGTGTTTCCTCTGTTGGAAGCTCTATTTCTGCAACTGTTAATCCTTCATTATCACCATAAAACTCATCAACTTCAAATTTCAAACCACTAGCTTCAGGTACAATAAAACGTGTTTTGTCTATCACTCCTGGTTCACAAAGTGCTAATAGGTTCTGAGCATCTTCTACTGAAGTTTCGGTTTCCCACTCAAATCTGCTAGCTCCACTTTCGTTTCCAATTCCTTTAATCGTAAGGAAGCCTTTATCTCCTTTCACTCTAGCACGTACAGTACGTTCTGGCACACTTGATAAATACCCTTGTGTAATGCGGGTTTCTTTTACTACCGATGATTTGAAATCACTTTTTACTAAAAACTTTCTTTCTATTTCTTGTGCCATCTCTAATTAGCTAAAGGTTTGTTTATCCAACCAATGATACGCTTAATAGCTTGCAGATAGTTAATGTTTTCTACTTCGCTAACACCAAGGTCATTCATGGTTCTTTTTATATCTTCTATTTCAGTTGACTCAGAATTAATACTTACCACATGTGCTCCGTTAATTAGAACATCAGCAAGTTCGCAAATAGTGTCATTTACCATATAACCATAGCGCTCTTTACGTACACGTACAGCTTGCAGCTCACTATGAGTTTCGATAATATTTAGGAATTCTTCTTTTGTGTAAACTTCCTTCTCAAAAGATGGAATATCAACCATAAAAGCAGGGAATACTTCATTTTTTAGTGCTTCAACACTAATAGGGAATTCTCCTTTCATCAATGGATTCCATTGCTCTAGCCCATCAACGGTTTGAACATAGGTTTTAATATCCATCTTTCCATCACGAATTTTTGTATTGTTCTTATCGTTGGTTTTTGATAGAATGTATATTTCTTCTGATTCACGTTCCCAAACTTTTTTTGGAATAGGTACTGATAATCGAGCCATTAAGTATGCTGCCTCTTCAAAATCTTGTCCAAATGAACGAAACTCAAATCGTGGTTTCGATATTGCTCCAATTTCTAATTCTTCTTTTGCCATTTTATTTATCTAAAAAAATTTATTTATATCATAATCTATTTCAAGACCTAATACCCTTTTTAAGGCTTTAGGGTAGTTAACGTTTTCGTGAGCTTCTCCAAGCTTAAGGACCTCTAGTGCTCTGCAAACCAAATCAGGGTTTTCTGATTCAATTGCTAATGTTCGCTGAAGAGCACCATTGATTTTTACTTCGGCATACTCGCAAATACAACCTTCAAACTCAAATGCAAATCGTTCCTTTTCGGTAAGAGCTACAATTATATCAGGGTCTTCCAAAACTAGCTCCTGCATAAATTGTTTTAATGTATATACATCCCTATCCAATACCGGTGACTCAACTCCCAATGATGGAAAAATCTGATTTTTAATCTTATCTTTTAATAATGGAAATGTTCCTACTTCTTCAGGATTCCATTGTTCTAATCCATTCTCCTGCATAACAAGAGTCTTAATATCTAATCGTTTATTTCTAATCTTAATATTGTGATTATTATTTCCAGACGTCATTAAATATATTTCAGAAATATGACGTACTTTTCCTGCTTGGCCAAGAGATTTTAACGCCTCAATAAATGGATTGATGCTTTTAACACCAAATACCCGAAATTCATATCTAGGTGTAGTATGTGTCATAATTTTGTAATTTTATAAATATATAATTTATGTTCTAAATCGCTAACGATATAGACACGATTATTGGGTTGATCAACAACTACTCCCTCAGCCTTTTGGTAATCTAAATCAAAGCTTTGTTTAACCTCACCATTCAAATCACAATAAAATAGTTTCTGTGATTGGTCACTTACAACCCACAAACTTTGGTCAGCATTATCGAAATATATTCCCGAATAATCTTGAGCAAATTGCAGCTGCTTTTGACTAATAATCCCACCATTTACATGCCATTTTATAAGTAAGCCAGGCTCCCCTTCGTTAAGGATGTAAAATATCTTATTCTTCGAATCGTAGGCTAAGCCTTCCAATCCCTTTTTCGATGAACTCCTATTAATATCAATTTTGTAAGAATTCATTTCAACACCTGATGCATTAAGTTGAATAAGTTTAGATTCAGCCTCTTCGGCAATCCAAAACTCATTAGCATCTTCGTCAATAGTCACTCCTTCGGTATCGTTACCTAAATACGGAAACTGTGACAAATCTTTTCCTTTTTTATCAATAACAAAAGCTTGATTAGTATGATCATCCACCACTATAAAATCCTCATGATTTAGGGCCCAAGATAAGCCCGAAGGCTCAAATATATCCAATAAATATTCATTAATGAGCTCAAAACTATAAATTGCAGAATCGGAACTATTATCATAATTATCAGGCAATGGCTGATCCTTATTACAAGAAGTAATAATAACTAAGCTCAGAATAATTAATAATAGTAATTTCATGAAGTATGTAGTTATATTGAGGCTTTAATATATTATCAATATTCGATAAATCGAAGTAGATAAGGATATGTTAATATAAATTGAATTTGAAAAGCCTTATAAAAAACTAGATAAGGATTCCACAAGGAATTTTTATAAATTAAGAACAAAGCAAGTTTTACTTGCTTTGTTCTTAATAATCACTACTATTTTTTAATTTGAACTGTAAGATCAGACCATAAAGAAGGGTCATCTTTGAAATCATCAGAACCATCTGAAGATCCACCACCTGGTGTTGTGTCAACATATACGCTATCTGTACTTCCGTAATACCACTCATTGTCAGCAGTAGAAATACGTACGTAGAAAGTAACTTTTGTTCCTTCAGTACTTGTATTTCCAGTTATATTTCCATCACTATCCTCTGCATCAATATTTGCAAGGCTCATAGTAACTCCTGATTGAGTAAATGAAGATTCATCTTCACCTTTTACTTTATTACCTTTAACATACTCAGGTGTTTCTCTAACATCAAAATATATTCTTGCTTCTGTGATAGCACCATCAACAGCATCACTATATTCTAAAATAACATCCGCAGCAGAAGGTGTTGGATTAGTAGGGAAAGTGATTTTTGTTAAAGGACCATCAGTAAATGTTAAATCAGTTGTAACAACTGCATCATAAGTTTTGTCTGCTGGATCAGGGGCTATTTCTTCATCTTTGTTACATGCCACTGTTGCCATCATCGCTATTACAGCTAAGCTTCCTAAAATAATTTTAATTTTTTTCATAATTTAAAATGTTTAATTGTTTAGTGTTAGTTATCTGCTTTTGCAGAATTGTTTATATTAATAATTATTAAAAATCTATTTCAATACGACATTGAATAAAGCCAAATTGTTCACCTGGTGTTCCCTGCAAAGGATCCACTTTTGACCAATCTTTGGTTAGTTCACCATTGGAATCTTTACCAATATACAATTTATCTTTTCCATTAGCATAACGATCATGCTCTGCATAGGAATAGTTAATCATAAGTTTCACGTTTGAATTGACATGATAGTTTAGACCTATCGTGTAAGCATTTGCTCCACCACCATAAATTTTGGCAGCAAAGTCGTTTAAGTTAAGGTAATCATATCGAAAAGCTAATTCGATATCGCCCCATTTGCGACCTCTTTTAACACGGGTAAATTCACCTTCACTAGAATTATATTGGTAACGACCTCCAAAGATTAACCAGCCCACTTGAGCATACATACCTTCGGCTGTTGAAGAGGAAATTCCTTTCAATCCATTATTAACATCTGTTGTTAAGTCAGTTCCTGATACGCTTGAAGTCATATACTCTCCTTGAAACATAAAGTTTTTCCATGCACCTGCTAATTCTAAACCCATTAATGAACGAGACTCTACATTTAAAATATCATCAGTATCTAAATACTTTTTACGATTGATATTTGACATGGTACGCGTACTATGACGCCATGATGTTGGGCTTTCCCATGATGTTTTAGGAGTACGATATGAGTATGATCCACCAAGGTGGAAAATCATATCTTTTTTGTCAATTGGTAAACGAAGTACCACACGTGATGTCCAGCTATAACCTTCATCCATACCCATTGACTTATTGTGTGCTTGTGAAAATTCTGCTTCTTCGTATCCGCCTAAATCAGCGAAGTGAATTCCAGTATAAACCAACCAATACTTATCGTACTTACGTGCTTGAACACCAATATGACGTGAAGGAGCAAATTCATTTACTAATGAACGTTCAATAAAAGATACATAACGCGAAGTTGTTACCGACTCCATAGAAAATGACTCTTTGAAATTACCTGCACGAACGCTAAGATTCTTTTTCCAACCATGATCCTCAGAAAAACGGTAACCAACAATCATATCTTTCATTTCGACTTGAGAGCCTGCAAAATCTAAATCAATTTCTCCATACCAGTTTTCATGTAGAATAGCCTTTATAGCAAAACGAGCACGACGAATAGTTACACCATTTCCAATAGGATTATAAGTATTATCGTCAAAGAAATAGGCTCCATCGACATAAACTCTGTTGTCTAACCAAAGCTTATAACTTTTATCGGCACTTTCAAATGTAAGAATTCCACTACGGTCTTCGGGATTCAATGGGTGTCTTTCCACCACAATTCCATATTGATTTGTTACCTGAGTGCTGTCATGCTGCGCAAAAAGAGCAGTGGAAAATGCAACAAATAACAATAAAAAAGTAATTTTTTTCATAAGCAACTATTAATTATTGTTTAACTAAGTTTTATATAAATTTATTGTATTTAATTTTCAGGAACAAAAGTCATGAAAATTTGTTAACGGACAAAATTCTTAACCTCTACAATAACTCTACATTCATATATATATAAATGGTAAATAATTAGTAACAAGTCGTATGGAGAGAATTTTTACTTTAGATATTCCTAATAAAATCACTAAGATTTACCTTTCCACTTAATTGCATTTTCTTTCGTAGTCTATAACGGTTCATCTCAACACTCTTGCTGGATATATTAAGTATCGAGGCTATTTCTTTGGATGAAAGGTCGAGCCGTATTAATGAACTAAGTCGAATCTCACTAGGTGTTAAGTTGGGGTATTTATTATATAATGCTGAATAAAATAAATTATTGTTCTCGCGAACATAAAGCTGAAAAGTATCTCTATCCTTATCTAACTGCAAAGTCTCACGAATCATATTTTGGAGTTCAAACAATTCGGAATAGCAAACAGCAAATTTAGGATTAGCTCTAAACTTATCTATTTTCATGCTCAAAGCTTTTAATGACTCATTCTTTTGAATGATATTTAATGCCATACTAACAGCTTCTGTTCTTTTGCTTTGATCAGATAACTCTGAAATAGGAGATGATTTCTTATTCGTATGATGTATTTTGTTATTTGCCATAAACTGTAATACAAAAGTAATTAAATATCTAGCCCTAACAATACAAATGTTTGGTTTGGTTCAAGTTGCTATATAGATGGGGGTCTTAATATCGTTTACCTAAACTTAATATAGGGCAAATAGTTGTTCTCCACCATGCCACTATAACTGTAAAACCCGAAATTCTTAAAATGATATCGGCGCGTAATCTTTACTTTCTCGTTAATCCGCTCAACAGGATAAGGCTTCCCTGGAGGCCATGCCCGAACCACAATTACCATCTTTTTACGGTCCTTTACTTTTGATGCATTGTCTATCAATTGTGTAAATGTCTTATTACTGGTATTATAAGCCATTAAATATACTCGGTCAATAATTCGATCAGCCAGCCACTTTGTCCAATCTTGCGAATACTTATTCAAAGCCTTATCTTGCTTAGCTATTACTGCAGCTGAGATCTGAATTTTAGAATTTATGTTTTTTAACTGTAAATACAATTGATTTATAAAACTCGAAATCTGTTGACGCTTCCAGTCTGGAAAAGAAATATTCTTCACTTTTGAATATTCATTCAAAGCAATAGGATTAAAACCATAACTAGAATCCGGATAACGAATATAATCAAACTGTATTCCATCAATATCATAGTTTGCAGTAATATCAGAAGCTATATTCAGAAAATACTGACGCGAAGCAGGCACTCCTGGATCAAAAAACGCACCCTCATGAACATTATTGAGCATCATTTGACCTTGTCGATTATAGGTTACCCATTCTGGATTTTGATAATATGCATGACTTTCCTGTATTTTCCATAAATCATGAGGAGTTATTACAAAAACAGTTACCCAAGCATGTATTTCGATATGATACTTTTTGGCATTTTCAATGGCATAGCCCAATGGGTCAAAAGAAGGGTCTTTAACTACATAACATAGTCTTTCATGGTTTTCATAGCTTGAATCCGTTTTATTGGGCACATAAAGTGCATCTCCTCTATAACGACTTTGAAAAAATATCTGGTTAAAATTATATTTATGAGCAGTCTCCAGCAACTGATCTATCTTTTCTGGGGTGCTAATACTCCATACTGTAGCGTACATTGCCCGAATCTGAGATTGAGCTTCCATGGAGAACAACAACAAAATAATCAGAAACAGTTTAGTGAATCTTACAGTATTACGAGAACTAATCATATTTTTTTATACTCAAAAAAGAATGTTTATTAAGCCACAAAGTTATTACTTTTGCGCTAGCGAAATTGAATAAAAAAATGAAGGAGCGATTTATACTGTATCATCGATTTTTAAAACTAAAAGGAATTTACCTATTGGCCTGGAAAAGTACTCTTCGCTTAATTGTTATTGCAGCCATTATTACAGCCATCCTTCTTTTAGCCCAGTTATTTATTAGCAATCTCTACGATCGAATTGATGTTTTCTTGAAAACATGGGATGTTGCAACCACATTGGTTGTATTCTTTATTTCGGAAACACTGCTAGGACTTATCCCTCCCGATTTCTTTATCGTTTGGGCCAATAATACAAGCTATCCAATTGTTATGCTGAATGTATTAGCAGTATTATCCTATGTGGGTGGTGTAGGCTCCTTTTTTATAGGTCGTTGGATTCGTCATTTCCCAAAAGTAAACAACTGGCTTGAAAAACGCTTCTCCACTCATTTTGATAAAATAAAAAAATATGGTGCCTTTATTATCGTTTTTTCAGCACTCTTTCCTTTGCCTTTTTCAACAATAAGCATGGTAGCGGGAATGGTAAACTACCCACGAAAGGCATTCCTTATTTATGGGCTCACTCGCTTACTTCGGTTTTATCTATACGCAATCATATTATTCCAAGTTTTTTAATTTCTCTCCTTATATTAAGAAAGTTTTAACAAACTTTTAAGATGTTTGTTTTTTTATTACTTTTGAAGGACAAACAAAAATCAAGAACTATGAAGAAAATTATTATTCCAATCGCAGCTATTGCACTATTTTTCGCATCATGTGGCAATAATGAGGCGCCAAAACAAGAGGTGGCAGAAGTAAATGATAATCAAACAACTTTTGATCAAGCAAGCAAGATGTTTGCTGTATTACCCAGCGAAGCTCCTAACCCTGAAAACCCATTAACCGATGAGAAAGTTGAATTGGGGAAGAAATTATATTTGGATAAACGCTTGTCGAAAGACGAAACACAGAGTTGTAACACTTGTCATGACCTAGCTAATTATGGCGTTGACAATCAGCCAACCTCAGCAGGAAACAATGGTGGGCTTGGGACAAGAAATTCACCCACAAGTTTTAATGCAGCTTTGCATGGAACACAATTTTGGGATGGACGCAATAAAGATGTTGAAGAGCAAGCAGGTGGACCAATCTTAAACCCTGTTGAAATGGAAATGCCTGATGAGGCTAGTGTTATTGCTCGCATTGCAGCTGATGAAGAATATGTTGCATTATTTGCCAAAGTATATCCAGATGAGGAAGACCCAATTAGCTATAAAAATATCACGTGGGCAATTGGAGCATTTGAGCGTACTTTACTTACACCCGCACCATTTGATGCGTATCTAGAAGGTGACCAAACTGCACTCTCTCAAGAACAAATTGATGGACTAAAAGTTTTTATGGACGAAGGTTGTACAGTATGCCATAATGGAGCATTATTGGGTGGTAATATGTTTATGAAGTTTGGTATTTATACCGATTATTGGACATTGACTAATAGCAACCCTATTGATAGCGGAAAATATGTTGTTTCACACAATGATGCAGATTTATTTGTATTCAAAACCCCATCATTGCGTAATATTGAAAAAACTTATCCCTACTTCCACGATGGAAGCGTAAAAGATTTGGGTGAGGCGGTTAAGATAATGGCAAAAACAGAATCGAATAAAGACCTAAGCGATGAGCAAACCGAAAGTATTGTTACATTTTTGGCTAGCTTAACTGGTGAATTAAAATAAAAAATATTTCTCATTGAAACAAGCATAAATGGCAATTCGAAAGGATTGCCATTTTTTTTGTTTGATCCATGTGTTGATATCTGGAAGACGTGTCTCGACTTATCTGAGATATCAAAAAAAACCGTTCCTTTGCATTTCAATTTTAAAAAGATAGTGAAATGGCAAAAATATTAGGAATGGGAAACGCTCTAGTGGATATGCTTATCCAGATAGATGGCGATGATTTCCTTGAAAAAAATAAGCTTCCCAAAGGGAGTATGCAGTTGGTAGATTGGAATACCTCAAGTAGTATTCTTAAAATGAGTGAAGACTTTGAACGGAGTCAAGCATCAGGTGGTTCAGCAGCAAATACGATTCACGGGCTAGCAAAGCTTGGAGTTGAGACTGGTTTTATTGGTAAAGTAGGAAAAGATGAAATTGGTGATTTCTTTAAAGCCGATTTACTTGATGCTGGAGTAAAGCCTGAATTAGCTGAAAGCGAAAGCAAATCGGGTGTAGCTGTAGCATTGGTAAGCCCTGATTCAGAACGTACATTTGCCACATTCTTGGGTGCTGCTGTGGAAATATCTGCCGATGACCTTACTTCAGATATGTTTGAAGGATATGATTATTTTCATATTGAAGGATATTTAGTACAAAACTATGCCCTGATTGAACGTGCCGTTCAACTAGCCAAAGAGAATAATCTTAAAGTAAGTTTAGACCTTGCCAGTTTCAATGTGGTAGAAGATAATTTGGAGTTTTTACAACGTATTGTAAAAGACTATGTGGACATTGTTTTTGCCAATGAAGAGGAGGCAAAATCATTCACTGGTAAAGAGCCCGAAGCCGCGCTGCACGCTATTGCTGAAGTAGCCGAATATGCTATTGTAAAAATTGGCAGCAAAGGCTCTATGGTCAAGCATAATGATAAAGTATATACAGCAGGTGTTATTAAAGCGAATAGCATTGATACAACTGGAGCAGGTGATTTATATGCTTCAGGGTTTTTATTTGGCTTGCATAAAGGAGTAAATCTAGATGAAGCTGCCCGAATTGGCTCCATCACTGCAGGAAATGTTATTGAGGTGATTGGTGCCAAAATGGATGAAAAACGCTGGAGCAAAATTTATGATATGATTGGATAGAATAGTTGATATACAGTAATTTGTATTGTCTAATTGAAAAAGGCACATTTGAATTAGTGTCTGCAAGAAAACTGTCTAATTTTATGAAATGATAGATTTTGGATGAGATTTTAATTTTTTTGAGACGAAGTGATGCCTTTGCATCATTGAGTTGAGAAAGGTTAAAATATCGCCAAAAGATACATTTCTAATTTTGCAGAGTTTTCTTGCAGACACGAATTATATTCAAATGTGCCTTTTTTTTATTCATAAGCTATGACTTACTGCAAAGCTAATAAATATAAGAGTTAACAGACTTTATAGCCTCCTTTTTGTCCATTTGACATTAATATTCAATAATAATTTGAGCTAGATATATGATTTACCTCACAGTTTCAGTCAATTAGAATCGCTTAAACCTATATAAAACAACATCGAGGTTCTGATATAGATAACCCTAAATTAGCACTTCTTTTATTTATACTAATTATAAGCAGCTAGCATGCAGTAGTAATCAAATTAATTTCTATATTTACGCCCCTTTATGAGGTAAGCTCATAGAAGGGAATCGAGCAAGAACACAAAACATAATATTAACACAAAACAATAAGCATATGAAAGTTTTTCAAGCTAACGAGATTAAAAATATCGCCTTGGTTGGCGGGGCGAAATCAGGAAAGACCACACTGGCTGAGGCCATGCTTTTCGAAGGAGGAACTATTAAACGCCGTGGTAATGTAGATGACAAAAATACTGTTTCTGATTTTCGAGATATCGAACTCGATAAAGGACAATCTGTTGTATCAACCATTCTGCATACGGTTTACGAAGGAAATAAGATCAATATTATTGATACTCCTGGTACTGCTGACTATGTGGGGGAAGTGGCTACAGCTCTAAGTGTAGCTGATACGGCTTTATTGGTGGTTGATGCTCATGAAGGTGTAGATGTAGGTGTAGAAATTGGATGGCGTAATACGCAAAGCCGAAATACTCCAACCGTTTTTATTATAAATAAATTAGACCATGAAAAATCTAATTTTGATGAAACTTTAGCTCAACTTAAGAATGCATTTGGAGACAAAGTAACTGTTGCACAGTATCCCGTAAATCAAGGAGAAGGATTCGATACTGTAATTGATTTGGTTTATATGAAGCAAATCAAATACAAAAAAGATGGTGGAAAAGCAGAAATTACTGATATACCTGATTCGGAAAAAGCAAAAGCTGAAGAGCTTGAAATGGCTTTGATTGAGGCTGCTGCCGAAGGTTCTGAGGAGTTGATGGAGATTTATTTCGAGAATGATACTTTAACAATTGACCAATTACGCGAAGGAATTAGATTGGGAATAGCCAAACGAGCTTATTTCCCTGTTTTTATCACTTCTGCAAAGGAATGTATTGGAGCTGGACGCTTATTGGAGTTTATCAATAATTCAGCCCCTTTGCCAAAACGTCGCTATCGTAAGGCAACAGATGGTGTGAAATACAATAGTAATCCCGAAGATCCAACCACATTATTTATTTTCAAAACAGAAGTAGAACCTCATCTAGGTGAGATTTCTTACTTCCGAATTTATGGGGGTCATGTAGAAGAAGGAATGGACCTAATCAATTCCAATACAGGAAATAAAGAACGCCTGTCGCAATTATTGATTAGTGCTGGAAAAACACGTGAAAAAGTAACTAAGTTATGTGCTGGAGATATAGGTGCTACTATAAAACTTAAGGATACACAATGCAATCAAACCTTAATTGATTCAGCTCATAAGAATACCATTTTAGAAGGTATTGTTTACCCTGATCCTATTTACACTACAGCTATTAAGGCTGACAATTCTAGCGATGATGAGAAAATGGGGTTAGTACTCAATGAAATGCATAAAAGTGACCCTTCATTCCTCGCTGGATATTCTCGCGAATTGAAGCAAATGATTGTAGAAGGAATGGGTGAGCAACATATCAATATTGCAAAATGGTATTTTGATAAAGTTCATAAAATACCTTTCCATTTCGAAACACCTAAGATTCCGTATCGTGAAACAATAACAAAATCAGCGAAAGCCGATTATCGTCATAAAAAACAATCAGGAGGTTCAGGACAATTTGGAGAAGTTTACTTAATGATTAAACCTTATGTTGAAGGTTATAAAGACCCTGATGATTTAAATGTTCGTGGAACTGATGAACATGAATTACCTTGGGGTGGTAAACTTATCTTTAAGAATTGTGTTGTAGGCGGTGCCATCGATACTCGCTTCCTTCCTGCCATATTGAAAGGTTTGATGGAGCGAATGGAAGAAGGACCTTTAACAGGGTCTTATGCACGCGATATCATCGTTTATGTATATGATGGAAAAATGCATCCAGTTGATTCAAATGAAATTTCATTTAAGCTTGCTGGACGCCATGCTTTTAGTACCGCATTCAAAAATGCTGGTCCTAAAATTATGGAACCTATATATAATATCTCTGTTCTTGTACCCGAAGATATGATGGGCAATGTAATGACAGACCTTCAAGGGCGTCGTGCCATTATTATGGGAATGGAAACCAAAGGACATATGCAACAGATTAATGCTCGTGTACCTTTAGCTGAAATGAATCGTTATAGTACAGCCTTAAGCTCATTGACTTCAGGTCGTGGAACATTTAGCATGAAATATGCTGAATATGAGCAAGTACCTAGCGATGTACAAAAGGTGCTACTTAAAAAATATGAAGAAGAAGAGGCTGAAGGATAAGCTTACTTCTATATCAAATTATCATAAAGAGCCTCAAATTGGGGCTCTTTTTTTATGTAAAAAACTCTACAAGGTTCACTCAAAATGATGTACTTTTGCATTTTATAACAAACGCCTGAAAACACGTTCTAATATGAGTGAACAGATTAAACATGAGTGCGGTATAGCATTTGTTCGTCTTTTGAAACCCCTTGAATACTATCGTGCAAAATACGGTACTAGCTTTTACGGAATCAATAAAATGTACCTACTGATGGAGAAGCAGCACAATCGAGGTCAAGATGGTGCTGGCATCGCTAATATCAAATTGGACACCGATCCAGGCATGAAATATATTGATCTTGTTCGCTCTGTAGATAGCTCCCCAATTAAGGATATCTTTGCTCAAATCTATGATGAGTATGGCAAAATTAAGGAGCAAGACCCATCCTTACTAAAAGATGTAAATTGGCTCAAAAGAAATGCTCATTTTACGGGCGAAGTTTTTCTTGGACATTTACGGTATGGTACATTTGGCGATAATAGCGTCCATTATTTGCACCCCTTTATTCGTCACAATAATTGGAAAACAAGAAATTTAGTAGTTGCAGGTAATTTTAACCTAACTAATGTAGATGAACTATTCGCTAATCTTATTGAATTGGGACAACATCCAATTGAGACATCAGATACTGTTACCATTTTAGAAAAAATAAGTCATTTTTTAGATGAGGATGTAAATAGAATATATGCTGATAATAAGGATAATACCTCCAAAAGAAATATAACTGATATCATTGCTGAAGAGCTTGACTTAGTCGACATCTTGAAGAAGTCATCCAAGAGATGGGACGGTGGTTACGCTATGGCAGGGATGATTGGACATGGCGATGCATTTATTATGAGAGACCCTGTTGGGATTCGTCCTGCATATTACTATCAGGATGATGAAGTGATTGTAGCTGCTTCGGAACGACCTGTTATTCAAACAGCCTTTAATGTACCCATAAATCAAGTGAAAGAGATTGACCCAGGTCATGCTCTAATCGTAAAGATGAACGGTGAAACATCACATGTTGAAATTAATAAACCTGAAGAACGCCGTTCTTGTTCCTTTGAGCGTATTTACTTTTCGCGAGGCACCGATTGTGATATTTATAAAGAGCGTAAACGTTTAGGACGTAATTTAGTCCCCCAAGTGCTTGAAGCCGTAAACCACGACCTTAGTGATGTGGTTTTCTCATATATTCCAAATACAGCTTCAGTTGCATTCAGAGGCATGGCTGAAGCTTTAGACGATTATTGTAGTGAAATTAAACGCGACCTAATAATTCAATTGGGAAATAATCCAAGCATCGAAGATATTGATCTAATCATGAAGAAGAAGCCGAGAATTGAAAAAATTACGGTGAAAGATGTAAAGATGCGTACCTTTATCACTCAGGATAAGCAGCGTGATGATTTAGTCGCTCATGTTTACGATGTTACATATGGGGCTGTGAAAAGTAATGTAGATACTCTCGTAATTCTGGATGATTCAATAGTTCGAGGAACCACTTTAAAGCATAGTATTTTACGAATCCTTGACCGTTTAAAGCCTAAAAAGATTGTAATAGCCTCATCAGCACCTCAAATTCGTTATCCCGATTGCTATGGTATTGATATGGCTAAGCTTAATGATTTTATTGCTTTTCAAGCTACAATTGCTTTATTGAAAGACCGAAAGATGGAATCGGTGATTAATAAGGTCTATAAAAGAGCTGTAGAAGAGGTGAAGAAACCTAAAGAAGAGCAAGTAAATGTTGTACGCGAAATATATGAGCCCTTCACTGCAGAACAGGTTTCAGAAAAGATTAGTGAATTGCTAACTCCAGCAAACTTGAATGCGGAGGTGGAAATTATTTACCAAAGTATAGAAGCTTTACACGAAGCTATTCCTAATGATTTAGGAGATTGGTATTTTACAGGTAAATATCCCACTCCAGGTGGAGTGAAAGTAGTAAATCAATCGTTTATCAACTATATTGAAGGACGTAATGAACGAGCATATTAGATTTTAATAGAATATTTCGCACTCGTTAGATACTGATTTACTGCACTTTATTATTGACTTCTAAAGAATTTTATCAATTTGCAATCTTTCATTTTGTATTATTAAAAAATAATGTACTTTTGCAGTCCCATTAGGGGGGGATATTGACCCATTGTGTAATGGTAGCACACCGGTTTTTGGTGCCGCTAGTCAAGGTTCGAATCCTTGTGGGTCAACAAGGGAAAGTCCGAAAACATTCCCTGGTGCCATTGGCACCGACAGAAGGAGATTTGATTAGAGGGGGGACTTAAGTCCCCTCTTTTTTATAGAATACAACGTAGATGATTAGTAAAGAAATAGTTAGAGAGTTAGTTGAAGAACGAATCGAAGGTACAGATATCTTCATCGTTAGTATCGATATTAGCAGTGGAAATAAGATTCTTGTAACTATCGATGCTGATAGTGGAGTGAGTATTGAGAAGTGTATGTCTGTAAGCCGTAATGTGGAGCATAATCTGGATCGTGAAGAGCAGGATTTTGCATTAGAAGTTACCTCATTTGGCCTCACATCTGCATTCGTACTAGCCCGCCAATACAATAAGTATATTGGCAAAAAAATAGAAGTTAGCAACCATGAATCTAAAAAGATAAAAGGTACGCTTCTTAAATTTAATGACAATGAATTAAGCTTAGAACTGGATTTGACCAAAAAGGAAATAAAATCCGGTGTTGAAGCAACGATAATTATTTCCTTTGACGATATTAAGGAAAGCAAGGCAATAATAAGTTTTAAAAAATAAAAGATATATAAGATGGACAGTATTAATCTGGTAGAATCATTTGGAGAATTTAAGGAATTAAAGAATATCAATCGTCCTACGATGATGCGTATTTTGGAAGAGGTATTTCGTACCACTTTACTAAAGAAATACGGAACCGATGATAACTTCGATATTATTGTAAATGTGGACAAAGGTGACTTGGAAATATGGCGTTTTCGTGAGGTAGTTGCCGATGGTGAATTAGAGGATGAAAATCGTGAAATTGCTTACTCCGATGCAATTAAAATTGAGCCTGACTTCGAAATAGGTGAAGAAGTTTCTGAAGAAGTGAAGCTTACAGACTTTGGTCGCCGCGAGGTATTAACCATTCGTCAGGTTTTAGCTGCTAAAATCCAAGAATTTGAGCGTGATAATGAATTTAAAAAATATAAAGATCGCATTGGTGATATTGTAACTGGGGAAGTTTATCAAATATGGAAAAAAGAAATTCTAATCTTAGATGATGAAGGTATTGAGCTAATTCTTCCTAAAACAGAGCAAATTCCTTCCGATTTCTTTAGAAAAGGTGATAATGTTCGCGCCATTGTTTTGAAAGTGGATGTACGTAACAATAATCCAGTAATTGTTCTTTCTCGTGCCTCCCCTATTTTCTTAGAACGCTTATTCGAAATGGAAGTTCCCGAAGTGTTTGATGGTTTAATTACCATAAAAAATATTGTACGCGAACCTGGCGAGCGAGCAAAAGTATCTGTAGAATCATACGATGACCGTATCGATCCTGTTGGTGCCTGTGTGGGTATGAAAGGTTCTCGAATTCACGGCATTGTACGTGAATTACGAAACGAAAATATCGATGTAATTAACTATACCAATAATACCAGTCTATATATACAACGCTCATTAAGCCCAGCAAAAATTTCATCAATAGTAATTAATGAAGATGAAGGGCATGCTGAAGTGTATTTGAAACCCGATCAAGTATCCTTGGCCATTGGTAAAGGAGGACATAATATTAAGTTAGCTGGTAAACTAACAGGGTATGAAATTGATGTTTATCGAGACACCGAAGAGGATACAGAGGATGTTGATCTTCAAGAATTTTCAGACGAGATTGATGCATGGATAATCGAAGAATTTCGAAATGTGGGATGTGACACTGCAAAAAGCGTTTTAGAATTAACCGTTGCAGAATTGGTTAAGCGTACTGATTTAGAAGAAGAAACTGTCAAATCAGTAGTAGATATTCTGAAAGCTGAATTTGAATAAATCGATTATTAAACAATTCATTCTATTAATTATTAATAAAGCCAATACTCAAAGTCTAATACAATAATATGACAGCAATAAAAAAAGACAAACGTTTGAGAAAAGTAGCCGCCGAATTTAACCTTGGTACAAGTACCATTGTTGAGTTTTTGGAGGAAAAAGGCTTTGACTTAGGGCATAGTCCTAATGCAAAGGTTACTCCCAAGATGTATGATCTTCTGGAAGATAAATTCCAATTAGACCGTTCTTTGAAGGAGGAAAAAGAGGCCGTGAAGCGAGAGTTTCATCGTAGTCGCAAGGCTGATTTAGAAGCCGAAGAACCAGTAGAAGAAGAGGTGTTGATAGAAGAAGATCCTGAGCCTATTGTTCCTGAAGTAAAGGTGGAGCCTGAGGTAATCAAGGTTGATATTCCTAAACCAAAGGTGATAGGGAATATCGATATAGATAAGACCAAGAAAAAGAAAAAGGCCAAGGAAGAAAAGGTTATAGAAACACCTATTGCTAAGGAGGAACCCAAGCTTGAAAAGGAAGAAGTTGCTGTCGAGCCAAAAGCTGAGACTCCAAAAGTTGAAGAGGTAATTAAAGAACCTAAAGAAGAACCTAAAGAAGAAACTAAGGAAGAAACTAAGGAAAAAGGACCAAAAATCTTAGGAACTGTTGACTTGAAGGGTATGAATCAAAAAACTCGCCCCGACAAGAAAAGTAAAAAAGCTAAGAAAGCAGCGGCTGAAAAGAAGGAGAAAGCAACTCCAAAAGAAGAAACACAGAAAGATGTTGTTGCTGAAGTTGTTGATACTCCTAAAACTGAAGTTAAACCATCTACAAAGGAAGAAACTCCTATTGATGATAGCTTTGTAAAAACAAAATTCACAAAGCTAAGTGGACCTGTTGTTCTAGGAAAAATAGAATTACCTAAAGAGAAGAAAAAAGAAAAGAAAAAACCTGTTGGATCATCATCAGATGACCCAAATAAAAAGAAGAAAAGAAAACGTATCCGTAAGGATAAAGTTAATAAGGCAAATGCATCGCAGCCTGCTAGAGAGAGTCGAGCAAAATATAAGAAAAAGAAGAGAGAGCCAAAGCCAGAATTATCAGAGGAAGATATTTCAAAACAGATTAAAGAAACTTTGGCACGATTGAACGACTCGAGCAAGAGTAAATCTGTAAAACATCGACGTCAAAAACGTGACACTGCTGGTAGTAAGGCACAAATTGCTGAAATTGAAAAGCAAAAACAAGAAAAGTCAACAATTAAAGTTGCTGAATTTGTTACTGCAAATGAACTTGCAACCATGATGGATGTAAGTGTGAATGAAGTTATTGCAACCTGTATGTCTTTAGGGCTTTTTGTTTCAATCAATCAGCGTCTTGATGCAGAGACTATTGTTATTGTTGCCGAAGAATTTAGCTATACTGTTGAGTTCTTAAACGTGAAAGAAGTTGAGGCTGTTGAAATGGATGATGAGGATGCAGAAGAAGATCTGCTAGTTAGAAATCCTATTGTTACTGTAATGGGTCATGTTGACCATGGTAAAACATCTTTGCTCGACTTTATTCGTTCAGCCAACGTAATTGCAGGTGAAGCTGGTGGTATTACACAGCATATTGGTGCTTATGAAGTAGAACTTGAAGATAAGAGTAGAATCACATTCCTTGATACCCCAGGTCACGAAGCATTTACTGCAATGCGTGCTCGTGGATCAAAAATTACAGATGTTGCTGTGATTGTGATTGCTGCTGATGATAGTATTATGCCTCAAACAAAAGAGTCCATTAATCATGCTCAAGCAGCGGGGGTGCCAATTATCTTCGCCATTAATAAAATTGATAAGCCAGGTGCAAACCCTGAGAAAATAAAAGAAGAGTTGGCCAATATGAATTTCTTAGTTGAAGATTGGGGTGGTAAGATTCAATCACAAGATATCTCAGCTAAAAATGGTACTGGCGTGCCTGAACTGATGGAAAAAATTGTGCTTGAAGCTGAAATGCTTGATCTGAAAGCAAATCCTAATCGGACTTCTAACGGAACTGTATTAGAGGCTTCTTTAGATAAAGGTAAAGGCTATGTAACCAAAATATTAGTCCAAAACGGAACGCTAAAAGTTGGAGATATGGTTTTGGCTGGAATGAGTTATGGTAAAGTGAAAGCTATGTATAACGAGCGAAATAAACTTGTTAAGAAAGCTGGACCTGCCACACCAGTCCTATTACTAGGATTAAATAGTGCACCACAAGCTGGTGATGCTTTCCGAGTTTACAAAGACGAAAAAGAGGTTAAATCTATTGCAAGTAAACGTGAGCAATTACAACGTGAGCAAGGGGTTCGTACTCAAAAACATATTACATTGGATGAGATTGGTCGCCGTTTAGCAATTGGTGATTTCAAAGAATTGAACTTAATTGTAAAAGGTGATGTGGATGGATCTATCGAAGCCTTGAGCGATGCATTAGTTAAACTTAGTGTGGATGAAATTCAAATCAATATTATCCATAAATCAGTAGGACAGGTGAACGAGGCGGATGTTGTATTAGCCTCTGCTTCAGATGCAATTATCATCGCTTTCCAAGTTCGTCCTTCTCCAATTGCACGCCAATTGGCAGATAAAGAACAAATCGATATAAGAACTTATTCAGTTATTTATAAGGCTATCGACGAAATCAAAGTAGCAATGCAAGGAATGCTGTCTCCTGATGAAGTCGAGGAAATTGTATGTAGTGTAGAAGTACGAGATGTATTCAAAATTACCAAAGTAGGTACTGTAGCAGGTTGCTATGTTTTAGATGGCAAGATAAATCGAAATACTAATATACGTTTAATCCGCGATGGTATTGTAATCTATACAGGAGGCCTAGGCTCTCTGAAACGTTTCAAAGATGATGTGAAAGAAGTTGCAAAAGGTTTTGAATGTGGATTAAATATCGATAACTTTAATGATATCAAAGTTAGTGACATCATTGAAGGTTATGAAATGAAAGAGGTAAAACGTACATTATAAGATAGTAAAGTTCGTTAAATGCACACATTGTGATTCTTCTTCAGAAGAAATCTTGTTTTAATGAGCTAAACTTAAAGATGCAAAGATGAAGAATAATTATTGTGTAATTATGGCAGGAGGAATTGGGGCTCGATTTTGGCCCATGAGCAAAACCTCTCATCCAAAACAGTTTATTGATATTTTAGGTACGGGTGAAACCCTAATACAACAAACATTCAATCGTTTTTTAAAGATCTGCCCACCTGAGAATATTCTTATTGTTACCAACAATCAGTATAAAGACTTGGTATTGGAGCAACTTCCAATGATAAAAGAAAACCAAGTCTTATGTGAGCCTTCACGTAGAAATACAGCACCTTGTATCGCTTATGCCAATTATAGAATCCTCTCCGAAAATCCAGATGCTCGTGTAGTAGTTGCACCATCTGATCATATTATCATTAAAGAAGACGTTTTTGTAAAAGTGGTTACAAAGGCTCTTGATGCGGTTAGCCAAAATGACTGGTTGTTGACTCTAGGTATTAAACCAAGTCGTCCAGATACAGGTTATGGTTATATACAATATAATGGTGACCAGCCATATAAGAATAATCAAGATATTAAAAAGGTTAAAACCTTTACCGAGAAGCCTGAACTTGAAATGGCTGAGCAATTTCTCGACAGTGGTGATTTTCTGTGGAATGCTGGGATATTTATTTGGAGCCTGAAAAGCATAATGGCTGCTTTTAAAAATCATTTACCTGATGTTGACTCCTTATTCAAAGCAGGAATGGGCAAATATAATACCGAGGATGAAAAGATATTTATTGATGAAACATATTCGGTATGTGCTAATATTTCCATTGACTATGGAGTAATGGAAAAAGCAGAAAACGTTTACGTTTATAGCGCCGATTTTGGATGGTCTGATTTGGGAACTTGGGGTTCTCTATATGAAATTCGTGAGAAAGATGAAAACCAAAATGCCATTATTGGTAATAATGTGATGACTTATGGTTCATCAAACTGTATTGTGAATGTTCCAAAAAATAAATTGGTTGTAATACAAGGTCTCGAGGATTATATTGTT